>Ga0207694_10000036_pt1 | contig 194034 bp, 165 predicted proteins | sample KBSC34metaG_FD_184353 | JGI IMG/M metagenome (GOLD analysis project Ga0207694, IMG submission 184353) | Corn rhizosphere microbial communities from Kellogg Biological Station, Michigan, USA - KBS C3-4 metaG (SPAdes) (version 2) | ecosystem: Host-associated > Plants > Roots > Rhizosphere >... | reverse complement strand
GAGGGCCAGGCTGTTGACCGTATGCGAAGCGAAATGTGCGAGCTGAGCGAGAATCACTTGAATCGTTCCTCCTAAGGAGTTTGTGATCTGAATTGTCCGTTGAAACGGATTGATAGCCGCAAAATCAGAATCTCAAGCCCGATATAGCCTCTCTCCTGCAGATCGACCACACTCAATATTCGAAGTCGGTCCGCACGATCATCGTTCTCGGATTTGAAGAACCCCTGATTTTGCAATTGAGAATGCGGCTCTTTCAGGATTCGCATTCGGGTCAAAAACAAGGCTCTTTTCCATTTCGGAAAAGAGCCGAAGACTTTGCTTATCCGCCCAGCGTGAAGATCACGTTCACCGTAGTCTCCACCTCAACGGGCTCATTGTTAAGCAGGTAAGGCCGGTAGCGCCAGGTCCTCACCGCATCCAGCGCCGACTGCTGCAGCATCGCCGGACCGCTGATTACCTTGAGGTTCTCAATCGTACCTGACTTCGAAATAGTTGCCTGAATCACCACAGTGCCGGAAACGCGAGCAGCCTTTGCAATCGGCGGATAAGTAGGCGTGGTCTTCTGGATCAACATACCGGTCGCAACACCGGCAGAGATGTTCACTTTCTTCGGAGGAGCTGCCTGTACCTTCGGGGCGTTTCCACTGCCAAACACGCTGCCCATCACACCGCCCGAACTACCGCCCAGGCCTTCCGCACCTGCTACACCAAATGAGCTCGGAGGAGCTTCCTTCTCCGCGACCATCTTAATGTCCTTGGGAATCTTCGTCGGAGCCGTCAGCTGGTTGTTCATCATCTCAGACTGAACGTGCACCACGTGCACGACTTCAGCCGGAGGCGGTGGCGGAGGTGGCGGCGGCGGAGGTGGGGGAGCGACGAGCAGGGTTTGCATCATCGCCTTCGGCAACGCCTCTGGGTAAATGAGCGGGTAGAGGATCATCGCTATCAGAATCGACCCGTTGATGATGAACGTAAGCATCATCCAACGTCCGCTCTTGCTCTTGATCTTTCCGCCGGATTCAAATGTGGAATCTTCAAACATAGCCAGCCTCGAATCGGGGTATCGTTACCTCTATTTAGACACCGCGGAAACTTCAAATGTTCCCGCAGCCCCTAACGCTCCTGAGAAAGCGTGCTCCACCTATATCAGAACTACCCTGCACCTGCAAAGGTTGCTGCAAAAACAACACTTTGTCCCTAAACTCTTCTCCCTAAACCTTGGCCCGCTTCGCCGCGGGCAGAGCTGCTGTCTTGCCGCTTCCCGCTCTCCATTCCTGATATGCCACCAGCATCGGCGCCGCAATGGCGATCGACGAATACGTACCGATCAGGATTCCAACCACCAGCGCAAACGAGAATCCCCGCAGCACCGGCCCCCCATACACGAACAACGAAAGCACAGTCAGAAACGTCAGGCCCGACGTAAGCACTGTCCGGCTCAACGTCTGGTTGATACTCCTGTTCACCACGTCGGGCAGCGACTCCCGCCGGCTCAATCTCAGGTTTTCCCGGATGCGGTCAAAAACCACGATCGTGTCGTTCATGGAGTAGCCGACCAGGGTCAGGATCGCCGCAATCACCGTAAGACTGATCTCCATGCCTTTGATGCCAAATGAGTCCAGCAGGGCAAAAGCACCCACCGTAATCAGCGTGTCGTGGAAGCACGCGATAACCGCCGCCACTCCATAGATCAGCTGGAACCGGAACCACAAATAAACCAGCATTCCCAGCAACGAATACAGCGTCGCCAGCGTCGCCTGCTTCTCCAACTGCTTACCCACAGTAGGCCCGACAACCTGCACATTCCGGATCTCGAACGCGCCCTCGCCAAACTTGCTTGTCAACGCACTCTTGATCTGTTCTCTTCCGGCGTCCAGCGACGATTCCACCTGCTGTTCGGGCAGGCTGATCAGAACCTCATTGTGGCTGGGAATGTCGTAGTTGACGACGCTGGCGTCCTGGATGCCTCCCGCCGAAGTGGCCTGACGGATCTTCTCCAGGTCCGGCGTCTGCTTGAACTGCACCTCCAGCTGCGTGCCTCCCCTGAAGTCCACCCCTAATGGAACCGGGCTCCGGCGACCAGCCACCGGATGAGCCCAGTGCGCCGCCATCGAGATGATCCCTGAAACACTGAAGATCAATGAAAATGCCAGGAAGTACCACTTTTTGCCCAGCCAGTCGACGTTTGGTTGATGAAAGAATTCCACTTGGTTCTCTGCCTTCCTTCGAATCCCTGTTACCTGTTCCCTTGATCCCTGTTTCTAGATCGAGACAGCCTCGCCAGCCTTCAGATTGTTCACGTGCGTGTCAAAAATCACGCGCGACACGTAAACCGCCGTAAACAGATTGGCCGCAAGACCGAACGTCAGCGTCACAGCAAATCCCTTCACCGGACCGCTGCCGAAAAGGAAAAGAATTGCCGCTGAAACGATGGTCGTCACGTGCGTATCCAGAATGGTCGTCCACGCGTGCGCAAAACCCTGGTCCACCGCCGCTGAAGGCGCTTTACCTGCCCGCATCTCTTCACGAATACGCTCGAAGATCAGTACGTTCGAATCCACGCCCATACCAATGGTCAGGATTACTCCGGCGATCCCGGGCAGCGTCAGGGTTGCCCCCGAAAACCCCATAAACCCAAGCAGGATAATCAGGTTCAGGAATAGAGCCAGGTCCGCATTGATTCCCGACCCCTTGTAGTACACCAGCATGAAGACCATCACCAGCAGCACGCCAACCACAGCCGCAGTGATTCCCTGCCTGATTGAGTCGGCACCCAGAGAAGCGCCAACCGTCCGGTCCTCAAGATAGTTGATCGAGGCCGGCAATGCCCCCGTACGCAGCATCTTCGACAGAATGGCTACTTCATCCTGCGAGAAGCTCCCGCGAATCTCGCCCGAATCCCGAATCGCGCTCTCGATATTCGCCACTTCCTTCACGCGTCCGCCCAGCACCACAGCCATGCTGTGCCCAACGTTCGCGCTCGTGTACTCCCAGAACTTGTCTCCCGCCTCATTCGTCAGCGTGAAGTGGACAGTGCGCTGCCCCGTGTTCTGATCCGTTCCCGGATCGGCGGACCGGAAATCCGTACCCGCAACGATCGCCACCCTCTTCAGGATGTACACGCTGTCCGAATCGGATCCGTTGCCCATCGATGCAGACCCGTGCACCAGCTCTTCATCTGACGGCAGGTTGCCGCTAACGCTGGCCAGCGCAGCCTGCTCGTCTGGATACGGTCCGCCCTCAACTGCGTGAATCTCCAAACGCGCCGTCGAGGTGATAATCGTCCTCACCCGATCGATATCCGAAATGCCCGGCAGTTCCACCAGGATCTGGTTGTCGCCCAGGCCGTACTGCTGAATCACCGGCTCCGCCACACCCAGCGTATCCACACGATCGCGAATCACCTCAATCGTGTTCTGCACCGTGCGGTCATTCAGAGCCTTCTCGATATTCGGCTTCATCGTCACCGTGAAGCTGCCATCGGCGCCGCCGCCTGCAATGTCGTACTCGTTCGAGTATTTGTTGTCCAGCACAGAGCGCGCCGCGCTCGACTGCGTCGAATTCACACCCTCAATCCGAATGATTTCCGGCTTAGCATTTGGATCATCGGGCCTGGTGTATGGAAACGGCTTCATCACCTGCGAATACGTGACCTTCGCCGCCTTCAGATCCTGCTCGATCCGCGCAGCCGTATTGTCCGTTTCCGTGTTAACAGCCTCTTTCACCTGCACCTGCAGAATCAGGTGCACGCCGCCCTGCAGATCAAGTCCCAGGTGAATGTGCCGCGTCAGCTTCTTCAGCATCGGGTCGTTGCCGCCCAGGTTCGGCGCGTCGAATCCAAAAAATGCGCCGTATAGAAAAACGATCAGGACCCCGAAGATGATGACAATTTTTTGCTTCAGATTCTTCTTCATTGGCTCAATTCTCTATTTCCGAAACTACCGAAACTCACTATCGCTTTGGGTGCCCCACATCTCGCTTCTGAGATGTGGTTAAGGGTGCCCCCAATCTCTCGCCTTCAGATGAGGAATAAACCTTCAAGCCCCCGGCGCGTCCTGCGTCGTCACTGAGGCGATCGCACTCTTCGCCACTTCCATCTTGATATTGTCGGGAGCCACGCGAATGATAATCACGTCGTCCTTGATCGAAAGGATCACCCCGCGGATCCCTCCCGCCGTCGTTACCCTGTCCCCCGTCTTGATGCTGCCCAGCATCTCCTGCCACTGCTTCTGTCGCTTCTGCTGCGGCCTGATCATTACGAAATACATCAGGGGAATCAACAATAAGAGCGGAAGCATGCCAATCAAGCCTCCGCCCCCGGCGGGCGCTGCCGCCCATAATGCCAAACTCGTCGTCACTCTCATCCTTTACTCGCGCCCCGAATCCTCAACCATTCAGGCCGCAGGCAACTCCCGCCCGCAGGCGGATGCCCATTCGCTAGGTTTGTCTCCGGGAATCGGCCCAGCCTCCCAATACGTCCGGCTTAGGCTACGGAGCATGAAATCACCACTTTGGCCGGCAGAATCACTCTATTCTCCTGCCGCCGCCATCACCAGTGATCCGGCTCACTTTTTGCTTCCTGTTCGACACGGTCCGCTCTCAAAAATCCGGCTGAATCTGCGCCTTCCAAATCCGCGCACACCCCACCTCACCTCAAAGAGAAGGCCTAGTTGAGATAAGAAATGCGCAGCCGCAACCATGTCAAGAACTGCCCTGCATCTGCAACAAAGGTATCTGCCCGGCTCTCAACGCGTTCCGCCTCTCGGCCCCCTGAATCGATGCGAGAATGCCGGCCCCGGGTCGTGATTCTGCCGCAGAACCGAACCACAACCCGGGACACGGGGCTCCCCTACTTCCGCCCGGAGGCTCCAGCCATTCGCTCGTGTTCATTGGCAAGCGCCCTGGCCTTCTCAGATCTTGCCTTCAGCGACTGAGCGAGGTACTCGCAATGATTTACTGTCGCCTGCGCGCGCTTCTCATTGTTGGCCGCGGGATTGGCACGAAACGCCTCAGCCATCCTGGCGTGATCGTTCGACTCTGCCAGCAGTTTGTCAGCCTGGGCGCGGTAGTAGTCGGCGACACGAGTATGTTCGGTAGCGGTGTGGGCACTTGCCACCAGAGAGGCCAGTTGCGCCGGTGTAAGCTGCTCGGCAGCAAAGGCAGGAACAGTGAACGCAAAAACAGCGACAAGAACATAAGCAATCTGTTTCATCGAAATCTCCTTGGTTGTACAGGTGAGAGGGTCACGCGCACCCGCCTCATAGGCGGCGCAGGCCATTGGCTCACAAGGAGACTTCTAGATTCGAAAAGTTTGCAGGAGCACCGGAAGGTCCAATGATCGCTCGTTGGAAGCGGTCCCAAAGGCAGCCACGTCTGGCAGCAAGTCTGTAAATGAACTTGCAACCGCTTCGCGCATATCCAGCCCAGTCGCGTCAGTTTTGAACCGGTCCGGCACGGTAGCCGCAGGCGCCTTCTGCGGAGCGATCGAGCAGCAACCCTCGTCGCAGTTCTGAATCACATCCGGCAGCGGACTGACCGAGCTGACGTGATCTACATCGCAGCACTCCATGTTCGCTCGCTTCTCTGACGCTGTGATGCATAGGCTTTCCGCAAGAGACGGAGGCACAGCCAGCAGAGCTATCACCACGAATGCCACGATTTGGAACAGGCGCTTCATCCGATGTGAGTATCCATCCTGCTGTTCCTGCCAATCTGTGATTCGGATCACTTCCGGGCACTCCATCTCCGCCTACCCGGTCACAATCCCGATCCCTCCGCTCTTCCGGAACGTATAATTCGGCCTTCTGGAGGGCACCCATGAACACCGTCCGGGCGGGCGTGGCATTCGCAACCGTTCTCTTGGCTGGTCTCGCATTGCGCGGCCAGAACATATCGCCGGAGATGTCTGCCAAAGTCGACAGAGTCTTCGACAAGTGGAACAAGCCCGACTCACCCGGATGCGCGCTGGGAATCTACAAGGACGGGCACATCGCGTACAAACACGGCTACGGAATGGCCAACCTCAATGACGACGTGTCCATCACGTCGCAGACGGTCTTTCACGTCGCGTCCATGTCCAAGCAATTCACGGCTGCTTCCATCCTGCTTCTGGCGCAGCAGGGAAAGCTTTCGCTCGACGACGACGTCCACAAATACATTCCGGAATTACCCGACTTCGGAGAGCGCATCACGCTGCGGCATCTCATGCACCACACCAGCGGCCTGCGTGATCAGTGGTCGCTTCTGGGCCTCGCTGGCTGGCGTTACTCGAAGGACCTCATCACCGATGACGACGTCATGTCCGTGCTCGTCCACCAGAAGGCCCTCAACTTCAAGCCCGGCGAAAAGTACATGTACAGCAATACCGGCTTCACCCTGCTGGCGCTCGTGGTCAAGAAAGTCAGCGGAATGTCCCTGCGCGAATTCACCACCAAAAACATCTTCGAGCCGCTGGGCATGAGCCACACCCACTTCCGCGACGATCATGAAGAGGTCATCAAGCACGACGCTCTCGGCTATGAGCAGGACGGTGAAGGCAAGCCCTTCCGCATGAGCCTTACCAACTTCGACACCACAGGTGCCACAAGCCTGCACACGACCGTCGAAGATCTCCAGTTGTGGGATGAGAACTTCTACCATCCTCGCGTCGGTGGCCCCGCGTTCATTCAGCAGATGCTGCAGAAGGGCAAACTCAACAGCGGCAAAGATCAGGACTACGCCTCTGGCCTCTCCATCGGAACTTACAGAGGTCTGCCCATGGTGGGGCACGGCGGAGCCGATGCAGGCTACCGCTCAGGCATGGACAGGTTCCCCGATCAGCATTTCAGCGCGGCCATCCTGTGCAACTCCGCCGAAGCCGATCCCGGATCGCTCCTCCATCACGTCGCGGATATCATCCTGGCCGATCAGTTCAAGCAACCTCCACCAGTGGCTCCAAAACCCGCGGCCACCAGCGTAGTTTCCATAAGCGCAGACCAGATGAAGGCCATCGCAGGCACCTATTGGAAGAGCGATGATGACGACTATCAGAGAATCGTTCTCAAAGATGGCGCTCTGCTTCTTGACTTTGGCGGCGACGAGTATCACCCCTTGAAGCCGTTTGCTGAATCGCACTTCCACGTCGGCGAGGTGCCCTGGGGCGATCACCTCGATCTGCACTTCATCGCAGCGTCGGGAGCGAAGCCTGCACACATCGAACAGTCATGGGATGGCGGATCGCCCGATGTTTACGAGTGGGTCGCCACCGTGGAACCCACTCCGCAGCAGCTTGCCGAGTACTCTGGAGCGTATGTCAGCGACGAGATCGATCCCGTCTACCGATTCAAGCTGGTTGACGGCAAACTGATACTTCTACGGCTCAGAAACAAACCCGATCAATTGCGCCCAACATCGCAGGACATCTTCACCGGACAGATAGGCACGCTTCGGTTCACACGCGACACGAACCACCGCGTCTCAGGCTTCACGCTGAACGCCGGAAGAATTCGAGGATTCCAGTTCAAACGCCGCGACGACTAGCCTGTCCGCGATGAAAAGAAAAAAAGCCGCCCCGACGTCAGTCGGGACGGCCTCTGAGGAACTTGAGCTTACTGCACGTTCAGCGTCAGCGTCGTCGTATGCGACACCGAACCCGAGGTCGCCGTGATGGTGAACATCTGCGCCGTCGGTCCGGGAGCCATCTTTGCACCCCCTCCGCCGCATCCGCTCATTCCAACCGCCGCCAGCCCCAGCACCCCAACTCCCGCCAGAACCAGCAGCCGCGAAACCAGCCGACGACGTCTCCGCCATCCAATCCCCGCCAGCAGAAATCCCGGCAGAAGAACCGCTGCCGCCACACCCGTTGTCCCCGACGACTTGGCCGTTACCGCAACCACCGCCGAGCCCGTCGCTGGATCCATCGACGGCGCGCTCACATTGCACGTCACCGTGGCCGGAGCATTGCACGAGAACGTAAACGTCCCGCGATAATTCCCCACCGGCGAAGCCTTCACCGAAAAATCCGCGATCTGTCCCGGAGACACCGTCACGCTTTGCCGATCGGAGCTGATCGCAAAATCGGGCCCCGCTCCTGACGTATTCACCGCCACAGCCGCGAAAATCCCGCTCGTTCCACCCGCTGGAGCTGCCGTGAAATACAACGTGTCCGCACTCCCCGCATTCCCATCGCCGAACACCATGCTGTGCAGTTGCGGATTCGCAATCGGATTCCCATTTCCATCCTTCAGCGATCCCACGAGCTGCCCCGTCGTCGGGTCGAACGCATTGATCGCGCCATCTCCAAAATTGCCGATCAGAATGTCATTCGAAAACGCGCCGAAGTTCGCGCTCGCCTTCACAATCGCCGACGGCACATTCAGCGGCCCATTCGACACGAACCTCTTCACGAAATTCCCTTCGAGGTCGTAAATGTCCACGAGGCCGTTGCCCGCGCCCGGCACAGGATTCTGTTGCGTCCCATCCTGCAGCGCATACGCAACGAAAACCTGGTTACCAACTACCTGCAAATTCCAGGGAGAGTATCCAGCCGGCAAATTCGGATCCATGAAATTTCCCAGCGTCCCCAGCGGATCAAAGAATGCAGTGAACGTCTCAATGAATCGCCTGTGAAAATCCGCGACAGCGAGATAAGGCGCGCAGCAATCCGGCGCGAGCACGGCAAGCCCGGTGTACTCAGCTCCCTGCGCTCCATGATCGACCAGTAGGATCGTGGTCGTCTTGATATCGCCCTGGCTGTCCGCGTACTCCCCCGAAATTGTTCCCTGCGTCGTTGCAAACAAAAACGGCAGCGGAAGCGGGCTCTGATTCGAAATAAACTGCCCCGTCGTGTCGGCCGCCACTCCCGTAGGATTCGGTTGCGCTGTTACGCCCTGCGGCACTCCAATAATTCCGCGCGGGTCTTGCGCCGCACCATTCGCATCGTAGCTTCGAAATTTTCCCTTCAGAAAAGACGAAATGCGAAAGGGATGATTCGCCGATACCGCCATTCCCCACGGATGCGACAGGTCATCATCCTTGGTCAGCGCCAGCCCCGGCACATTCGAAACAAGATTCGTCTGCGTGTAGTTGTTATTTGTTTGTGCCTGCGCACTGAAATCCATCGAAACCAAGGCAAGCAAGAGAAACACTGAGGGGAGGGTCGTTCCAGGTCTCACAGTCGTTCCTTATCTGCAAAATTCAAGCACTAGAATCCAAGCACCCTGATCAGGCAGGCACGACACAACCATCACCGGCAACCGTCTTCCGCACGTCACCGGCGAGAGACTTCCAAAGCGCTTACATCACGGATACTAGGGTTCTGCGCACAACCACTTGTCACCCTCGCGTCACCACGATGTCACTTCATTGGAGTACGCCCCATCGCAGAAGTGTTCAACTTATCTGCTCATCGAAGACTTTGTTCACCACCCGGCCCATTTCCACATCGACCCGGTAAATTCGCCGCTCCTGTCCCCTCGTCCCCCGAGTCCCCTTGTCCCCTCGCCCCGTAGTCCCCTTGTCCCCTCGCCCCTCGTCCCCCTCGCTCCCGCGTCCCCTGCCTTTGTTACCATCCTCCCGACCACAAAATTCCCAGGAGCCCCATGCCCTACACGACCGATCGCCGCACCTTCCTTATCGCTGGTTCGCTCACCGCGCTCGCCTCCACCAGAGTCTTCGGAGCCAACGATCGTCTTCGCATCGGCGTCATCGGCGCCGGAGGCCGCATGCGTGCCCTGCTCGATTCAGCCGAAAAAGCCGGCGAACCCATCGAGATCGTCTCTGTGAGCGACGTCTACGCACCCCACTGTGAAGAAGTGAAGACCCGCGCCAGCGCCACCAGCGCAACCACCACCTGCGTTGACTTCAAGCAGGTCCTCGACGACAAGACCATCGACGCGGTCATCATCGCAACGCCCGACCACTGGCACGTCCGCATCGCCTCCGCCGCCGTCGCCGCGGGCAAAGATGTCTACCTCGAGAAGCCCGTCACCCACACCCTCGAAGAAGGCGAAACTCTCCGCAAAGCCGTCCGCTCCAGCAAGCAGATCCTCCAGTGCGGCATGCAGCAGCGCAGCTGGACTCACTTCCGCAACGCTGTCGACCTCATTCAAGGCGGCGCACTCGGCCAGGTCACCCAGGTGCGCACCTACTGGTGGCAGAACTACGGAACCAACTGGGTCCCCAAACCCATCGACGCCTCACAGCTCGACTGGAAGCAATGGCTCGGCGGCGCACCCGATCAGCCCTACACGTCAGAGAAATACCATCGCTGGCGCTGGTTCTGGAACTTCGGCGGCGGCGCCATGACCGACCTCTTCACCCACTGGATCGACGTCGTGCAGTGGGCCATGAAATCCGACGAGCCCAGCACCGCCTTCATGCTCGGCGACAAACGCATCTTCAAACAATGGGATTGCCCCGACACCATCCAGGCCGCCTTCCGCTACCCCGACTTCGACGTCGTCTACGAAGGCATGATGAGCTCATCCATCGACGACGGCGGCCTCGAATTCCGCGGCACCGAAGCCACCCTCAAACTCAACCGCTCCGGCATGAGCATCCATCACGAAGGCGTCAAGGACGAACGAAATCCCACGCTCAAAGAAGCGAGCTTCGAAGACGGAACCCACACCCACATGCGCAACTTCTTCAGTTGCATCAAATCGCGCAAAGAGCCCAACGCCCCCGTCGAAACCGGAATAGCCGCCGCCCGCGCAGGCCACATCGGCAACCTCGCCTACCACCACAGTGGCATGACCACGTGGCCACCTTCGTCAGCCAGATAGCCGGCACAACGAAACCCATCTGTGCCCCGTTCATCGCCGGATGTCCGGGGTCCCCAGCGACAGGTCTTGGTCGCTGGGGTGGCTTCGCGATGAGCGGGATTTCGATTGACTTCCGCTCTCTCAACCCTGCATTCACCGGCGCTAATAAATCTCCCACGGCCTGAGCGCGTGCTCATACCGCTCCATATCCACGCGCTCACCGCGAAAGCGAACTCCCTCCAGCTTGAGCCGCGCCCGCTGTTCGCGTGCAGCCGCTCCGCGCAGCTTGATCTCACCGCCCGCGCCCACCACGCGATGCCAAGGCAGATGATCCGGCGGATCCACCCTCAGCAAACGCGCCACTGCCCGATGCAATCTCGGATAGCCCGCAGCGGCAGCCACCCGGCCGTACGTGCTCACCTTCCCCGGCGGGATCGAAAGAATCATCCGGCGAAACGCAATATCGCGCGGCTCATCCGATCGCCTCGCCTCATGCAGCAGGCGTCGCTTCGCCTTCTCCATCGAAAGCTGATCTCCAACAAAACGATTCTTCCCAGGTTTCCGCATCCGGCTCGTTCCCGCTTCACCCAACCGCAGCACTCAGAATCCTACCGGACAACTCGCGAATGTCAGGCAGCGACGCTGTAACGCTGACCGGCCGCGCACGATCCATGGCGAGCCTCATACCCACTCTTTCTGGTACAAACGCATCTCGTCGATCTAGACCGGCTCTGGGCGCAGAACCTGCCGTCATATTGAATCGAAGTCAGACCTGCAGAACCGGCTGTCATGTTGAGCAGAGCGAAGCGGAGTCGAAACACTGCAGTTGCATTTTTTTGAAACGCGCACCCCCGAATCACCCGATTCTCCAATTGCCAGAAAGCAGAGCGAGAATCTCAATGAGAGCATCGGCTCACATGCCAGTCCTGTGCCCCGCAAAACACTGTCGCCGACAAGATTTTGACTTCAAGTTCCGAGTCGCCGACGACTCACCCTCAATCGAACAAGGTAGAATCGGTTCGCCATGAAAGAGCTTTGGAACAGGACATTTGAGCTGTTCAGAAGGCACGTCGTTTTGTGGGTGCCTTGCTCGATTGCCGGAATCCTAATGCTTTGGTTGGGAAAGCTGGAGCGAGCCGAGATTCGGTGGTTCGTGAGGGTCTTCGCAACACAGCATTCCGTCCTGGGCGGAGAAGTGCCCCCAGCGAACTTCGCCCAAATGCAACATCGAGCGATGATGCTTACGTATCCATCGGCCTTCCTGAAGTATTTGTTGGAAGTGTCTCTGTTCGTAGTGGCACTTGCCGCAACAAAGAATCTTGTGTGCATGATCCTGAACGAGCAGCGGCCGGACATGACTGGTGCTCTGCAACGAGTTTTGCCCCGGTCCCGCGAGGTTGTACTGCTCTCGCTTAAGTACATTGCAGCTTTGGCTGTATTCGGCGGAGTCCTGATCGTTATAGGCAGTTCTCCTCTTACATCTGATCGCATACACGAATTTGCTTTATCCAAGGCATTCATCTATGTCTTCGCACTCGTGGGGGAGGCTTGCATTGCTTGGCTATTGCTGCCTGCTGCGATTCGTTTGTTGCAACCTCCCGGCACGCCAAGCGTCACGAATGCGGGCAGAAGATTGGGAACCGCTTTTGCGGTCGCCAGCTCGGCACTTGCACTGCTTCTGGAATATTTGGTTGGTAGGGCCGAGAACGCTTTAACCTTCGATAAGCCATGGGAGAGCGAAGCAATTGCGGTGATGAACACGATCATCTTCAATACTCCGCAAGTGCTGCTGTTCATCGCTTTAGCGCTGTTGGCGATGCAAACGTCTGGAGAAGTGAACACTCTCGATGAAGAACCAGGAATCGCGTAGCGGCGCGAACCTCGCCATCAAAACGACGAGTTCCGGGCCAATTACCGGCAAGCCGGAACTTGATGGCAAGATGTTGCCAGAATCCCATCCTTAATCAAGCACCGGCTCACTCCCTCGTGTGATCGATCGACGGGATTTCTCTTCGTCAATAACCCTCCCCTTCCTCTCTCACCTAACTTCCTGATTCCACTCCGAAAACTCCTCCTCTCCGTTTTGCAGGTTTGCCACCCTCTTTGGCGCACACTTATCTCATAGTGCAAATCTCAATCTGAATCGCTTGAAATTGCCATGAACACGCCCACTCACTCAACCAACCAGTGGGCCCAGGCAATCCACGCCAACTTCGTCAAAGCGGCGTGCATCTGTGCGCGTCAGCGCACGCTAACTCGCTAACTTGCTAGGTCGCGAAGCGACGCTAACTCGCTAAAAGATTCACCCAACCCTCAACCAACCAAGCACCACGAACTGTGAACGGTCCACCGTCCACTCACCTCCACACGGAAGCGGGAAGGGGTTTTCTAGTCCCTATTCCCTAATCCCTAATCCCTGGTCTCTGATCCCTGATCTCTGGTCTTAAGGAGAACTCATGCCCGCACCTCAATGCCTCCAGGCACTCGACAACGGCCAATGCAAAGCACCCGCCGTCGACGGCTCCAAATTTTGCCGCCACCACGACCCGCAACGCCCAAAGCAAGGCAACGCAGAGGCCCGCGACACCGAACCTCTGGATCTCCCGCCATTGCTCGACAGACCCTCCATGCTCGTTGCCCTCAACCAGATTGCCCAGGCACTCGCCGCCAATCGCATCAAGCGCTCCGTAGCCGTCACCCTCCTCTCGTGCATCAAGCTCGCCTCCCGGCTGGTCACCGAAATCGGCGAAGCAGGCGCAACCGGCCTTCCGGCCCACCAGAACAGCGACGAGTCGCTTCGCGACCTCGACGAGCTCCTCGACGCCATGCAGAACGGAACCCCTGACGAGTTCCAAAAACTCTTCCTGGCCATGCAGAAGAAAGGCGCCGAGCAGGCAAAGCCTCGCTCCTCCGTCCCAGCCCTCCAGCCGCAGAAAACCCCGCTCCCGGCATCCGGCAACTCGCGCAAGCCGGTGCAAGCCTTCAGCCTCTCCGATCAGTCCTCCGACCGGTTCGTGGCGGAGATGATGGCGCAGGCAAACGAACTCCTGGCCAAGGCTCCCAAGCCCGACCCACGATTTCTGCGCGCCTAACCCAAGCCGCACGTATTAGGTACAAAATTTAACTAAAAAAGAAAAGAGAAACACACGAGATTCGGCTATCTGAAATCGGCGCATCCATGCCATCTCAGCGGCCTGATCAAAGCAAAAATCACGACACAATTCAAGCCCACAGCCCGGCCAGCAACTCCAGCTTCCCACTACCAGACCCGATCCCTGCCCGCTCGTTCCCTTTTCCCCGTCCCCTTGTCCCCTTGTCCCCTCGTCCCCTTGTTCCCTTGTCCCCTGTCTTTTCCCTGTTTCCCGCCTTCAGTCCGCAATCCTCGACGGAAGCGAAAACCGAATCGGATGTGCGGGTTCTACGGAGAGGGCGGCTTCCGCCTCCTCAATCCGTCTCACCAGGATGTCCCGCAGCTTGCCTGCGTACTCGTCATCCAACCCCAGGTGCGAGTATTCCTCCATCACATCAAGTGCATAACGAAGTTCAGTCGCGGCATCGGAACGTGCAATCGTGTTCACAAAGGCCCCTTCCACCCTGGGGTTTTCCATGGGTATTGGATGCTCTAGCGGCATTGCCGGAGACTCCCCAACGGCTGTGAATATCGTCCAGTTGCAGATTTCGGCCGGCTAGTCCCTCGTTTTCAATCGTTTGCAGAAGCACGATTCGAGACTTGCAGCCTGTTCCTCGATAAGCGAATCTGGGATGATGGCGGAATCCTTCGAAAGCCTTCTACAACGCGCTGAGGCTGCCCACGGCCACATGTGCCCCGGCCAGGTCCTTGGAGTACGCATGGCCCTCCTCGGCCTTAAAACCTTGGGCATCGTCGATCCCCTCGGCGCCGACCGCAAGCGTCTCGTCACCTTCGTCGAGATCGATCGCTGTGCCACCGACGCCATCGGCATGGTCACCGGCTGCCGCCTGGGCAAACGCACCCTGAAATTCCGTGACTGGGGAAAAATGGCGGCCACCTTCGTCGACCTCTCGCAAGACGCTGGAGTCCGAGTCGTGGCGCTCGAAACCTCGCGCGATCTCGCCCGCCAGCTCCACCCCGAGATCGAGAGCAAAAGCCGGCAGCAGATGCTCGCCTACCGCGAACTGGGCGACGAGCAGCTATTCCGAGTTGATCGTGTCCGTGTTCACGTGGATGCCGCTGAGCTACCCGGGTACAAGGCCGATCGCGTCGTCTGCGCTCGCTGCGGAGAAGGAATCAACTTTGGACGCTTCGAGGAACTTGGCGGCCAGAAGCTGTGTACCACCTGCGCCCAGCCCCACCTGCGCTACTGGACCCCCAACTCCTGACTCTCCGTTGATGAGTGTCCCTCAGTTCGCCTTCGCGCCTGCAGGTGTTTCAGCCGCGTCTTCCGAGTCCTCAACCAGCACTGCCGATCCCGGCACAATTTCAAAGCTCACCGCAGTCATCCCAGCCGGATTGAACGTGACTCTGAAAGGTTCTCTCTGCCATTGCACAGCTGCGCAGACCGGCTGAGTTTTGCTCTCAGGATCAAACGCCGAAAGCTTCTTCGCCAGCAGCGGCTTCCGCACTGCAAGCTGAGCCACGACCGCGTACAGACTCTTCCCGCTCGACGTAAGGCCGCAATAAGCGGCGTAATCGCGGAACCAGCTCACCTGGCTCACACCCGGATCGTAATCCGGCAGTTTCAACGCCGACACATGACCGCTCACGCGATCCACTAGCAGCCACGGCCCGCGCTGCCAAACCCACCGGCCCGAACCGGCCTTCTCGCCAGGAAGTTCATCATTGATCCGCAGCATGCGCCGCACCACAAAGCTGCGATCCGTCACCTCGTGCGCTTCTCCGGTCGTCCATTCCTTCACCAGCCCATCTACAACGAGCGGCCGGATCTTCAATGCGTTCTCGCCCGGCGCCGCTCCCGCTGGATCTCCGATTCTCGAATACGGAACCCGTTTGAAGCCTCCAAGACCAACCACGTGAACCTTGCGAGGCGTTGCACTGAGTGAAGCTGAAAGTGCTACAACTGCAAACCATGCCGCGAACGACTTACCAACTTGCATGACGAACCCTGCTTCCTAAATCTGTGCGGCCTCCACCGCGCGTGCCACGCGGAACGCTGTTCCTTCATTCATATGCGATGCCAGCACCTGCATCCCGACCGGCAATCCTGCTTTCGTAGCGCCGCAGGGAACGGTGACGCCACAAATGCCGGCAAGACTCGCTGTAACCGTGTAGATATCGGCGAGATACATGGAAAGAGGATCGCCGGTCTTCTCACCCAGTTTGAACGCCGGCGTGGGCGCCGTCGGCGTAACAATCGCATCCACCTCTGCAAACGTTCGCAGAAACTCTTCGGCGAGAAGACGCCGCACTTTCTGGGCCTTCAGGTAATACGCGTCGTAGTAGCCCGCCGATAGCGCATATGTGCCAAGCATGATCCGGCGCTTCACCTCTGCCCCGAAACCCTCGTCTCGCGAGTGGCTGTACATGTCAGACAGCGTTGCCGACGATGTCGAGCGATAGCCATAGCGAACTCCATCGAACCGCGCAAGATTGGCGCTCGCCTCCGCAGTCGCTACTAAGTAGTAAGTGGGGATCGCGTAACGTGTGTGCGGAAGAGACACCCGCTTCACTCTGCATCCCGCCTTCTCCAGCGCTCCAATCCCTTTCTCAATTTGCTCGCGAACTTCTGGATCAAGTCCTTCGCCGAAATACTCTTCTGGCACGCCGATGCGCAGACCCTCAGGTCCCTTGTCGCTCTCCGTCGCGTAATCCGCCACGGGAGCCGAAGAACTGGTCGCATCGCTCTCATCGTGGCCGGCAATAACGTTCAGCACCGTAGCTGCATCGCGCACATTCCCTGCGAATGGCCCCACCCGGTCCAGAGATGACGCAAACGCAATCAACCCGTAGCGCGAGACCCTCCCGTATGTTGGCAACATACCCACGACACCGCAGAAGCTGGCAGGCTGCCGAATCGATCCGCCTGTATCCGTGCCGAGCGTTGCGACAGCCAGGTCTGCGGCCACTGCTGCAGCAGATCCTCCGCTGGACCCGCCCGGCACGCGATCGGGATCAACCGGATTTCGCACCGGCCCATAGGCCGAATTCTCGTTCGACGATCCCATCGCAAACTCGTCGCAGTTCAACTTGCCCAACACCACGGCGCCAGCCGCTTCCATCCTGGCGACTGCAGTCGCGTCGTAGGGAGGTTGATAACCTTGCAGGATCTTCGATCCGGCGGTGGACGGCGCACCACGCATCACCAGCACATCTTTGATCGCAACCGGAATTCCAGCCAGCGCTCCCAAAGGATCGCCCTTGGCCGCTGCGTCATCGACCTTCGCAGCTTGCTCAAGCGCTCGCTCTTTTGTCAGCCTCAGGTAGATATTGAGACGATCGTTAATCTGCTCAATCCGCTCATAGTAGGTGCGGGCAAGATCTGCCGCTTTAACGCGGCCCGACTGAATGCTCTCGCGCAGTTCCGCGAACGTCTTCGTTTTTTGGCTGTAGCTCGAGCTTTTGAAAGTTTCGCTGGGCAAGGTTGCCATCCTTCTTTGGATCTGTCCTACCGCTCAAGGACCTTCGGAACTTTGAAGAACGCCTGGTCTGTCTCAGGCGACTGCGACATCACCTCAGCACGATTAAGTGAAGGCTTCAGTTCGTCAGCGCGCAATACGCTTGCGCCGTCCGCGCCAGCCAAGTCGCTCACTTGTGCCAGTGGGACAACGGACGTCGTATCGAGCTCATTGAGCTGCGCCACGTAATCCAGAATCGCATTCAGATCATGGACCATGCTGCCTGTCTCATCACTGGTCAGTTTCAAGTGCGCCAATTCAGCGACGCGCTCCACTTCCGCGGTTGTTACCTTCACGGTCATCTTCAATCTATCCTGGCGAATATGGCAGGCGAATCGAGCCTGCTCTCGATCACATTCGGATGTCTTCTCCCAAGTATATCGGTTCGCTGTTTCTCCTCTCCTGCCCTCGCGTCCGCTTTAATCTACGATCAGCGTCAGGGTCGTTTTATGCGAAACTCCGCTTGCAGTCGCTGTAACCACGATGGAGTATGTCCCCACGGGTGTGCTTCCATTCGGCGAGGCAGGTGTTCCCCCACCACCGCCGCCCGCACCTGCACAACTGGACATTCCGATCAAGCTAGCCATGAGAATCCCGAGCCACCATTTCCTTCTTCTCCATCGAACTGCGATCGGCAGAGCCGCGAGACAAGTAAGCGGAAGCAGATAGGATCGCCCGCCTCCAGGTCTGGCCAGACCCGCAGTTGAAGTAGCAGCTCCCGTCGCGATGTTCACAGTGACGCTGCCGCTGGAATTTGCCGCCACGGCCTGGCTTGCTGGATTGAAGGCACACGAGGAGTTCGCCGGAACGGCGCTGCAGGCAAGATTGAAAGTACCGGCGGATCCGTTAAGGGGTGTCAAGGTCAACGTGTACGACGCAGCCTGACCACTTGAAACCGTTTTGCTCGATTGACCCGCGGGGGCAATTGTGAAATCGAATCCCATTCCTAAAAGCGCAACCTCGACGGGCGCAGCCAGTGAACCACTCGACACCGTTAGATTCCCTGCCTGCTGCCCGGCGTTCGCGGGGGCGAACGCAATCTGCGCGGTACAAGAACCTGCTATATCGAGAGACGCTGCACAAGTAGAAGATGAAAGCTGGAATCCAGAGGACAGAGAAACCTTGAGAGCTGAAAGTGCGACCGAACCGTTGTTCGTCAGAATCACCGCTCGCGGAGAGCTGGTCAGCCCGACGCCGGTGGATGGGAACACAACGCTGCCGGGCTGAACCTGAACCGACCCAGCTGCGCCTCCGATGCCGGTCAGAGCAGCGGTTGCTGGCTCTGCGAACGTCGCTGACGAAACGGCGAGCGTTCCATTCACCACCCCATTCGCGGCCGGCGTGAAGACGACCCCCGTTGAGCAACTTGCGCCCGCGGACAGATTTGGGCCGCACGCATTCTGCGCGAGACTGAAGGATCCCGACGTGGTAATTGTGAGTCCCGAAGCCGTCAGACTGCTATTATTTGTGATCGTTGCCAACTGCGCCGCTGTCGATTGACTGAGTTGCGGCTGCACAAATCTCATCTCAGCTGGGCTGATCTTGATGCCGGAGGCTCCTTGCCCAACTCCCGAGAGCGCCACCTGGATCGGAGAGACGCCCGGCGTGGAAGAAGAAACTACCAGTGTGGCGATAAGTTGACCAGCTTGCTTGGGTGAAAACGAAAGCTGAATCGTGCAGCTGCTACCGCTGCCGAGGTTCGTCCCGCATGTGCCCGCGCTCCACGAAAAGCTCGATGCTGCCGGTCCGATGATCTGAAAGCCTAGGTTCAACACCGAAGCGCCGCCCGAATTCGAAATGGTGTTAGTTGCTGGAGCGCTGGTCTTCCCCACTTGCTCAGCCACAAACTCGATCTGAGTTGAGCTGACCTTCAACGCGGGAGCCTCGAGCCCGGTACCCGACAGACTCACCGTTTGCGAACGGATGGCATCCGAAACCTTCAAGGTGCCGTTCGCTGTTCCTGCAGAATCCGGCGCAAACACAATGCTGATTGCGCAGCTTGCATGTGCTCCTAAAGAGCCTGCGCACGTATCTGAACTCCGAAAAGCTCCGCTGGGAACAACAGATATCCCGTTCAGCGGCAGATCACCTTCGTTTGAAAGGGTAACGATCTCGGGATCCGATTGCTGCCCAATTGCAGTGGAGGAGAAGACCACCGACGACGCCGAGAGCGTGTCCGTCGCATCTGCCGCGCCCGTGCCCTTTAAATAGACAGTCTGAGTCCCCGCGTCATCGGTCACGCTGAGAGTTCCCGTCGCCATGCCCTGCTGGGTTGGAGCGAATGCAATCGAAAACGCACAAGAGCTGTTCGCTGCCAACGATGATCCGCAGGCATTCGCCGCGACACGAAAGGGGGCTGTCGCAGTCACGCTGGCGAGGGCGATTGAAACCGAGTTCGTGTTCTCCAGTGTCGCGGGCAGGAAATCAGATGTCTTTCCAAGTGCCACCTGGCCAAAGTCAAGCGTGCTGGGAGACATCTTGACCGGCCCGCCTGCGACTCCATTCCCCGACAGCGGCACAGTTATCTTCCCGCCGGGAACGTTCGCAGCGATGTTCAGCTCCCCACTTGCGGGGCCAACTTTGCCCGGAAAGAAAATGACCTGCACCGTACAGCTTGCCCCTTCATTCACGAGATTTCCGACGCAATTGTCAATCTCGCTGAAGGGGCCGTCGATAGACACCGTTGTGACTGCAAGCGCGATTCCGCCTTTGTTTTTGACCGTGAGCGTCTGTGCCGGACTGGCATTGCCAACTGTCGCCGAAGAAAAAGTAAGGGAACCGGGATCTGCCCCTGCGTCTGTCAGAACCACATCCGCGGTCCATAGAGGAATCTGCCAGATTCCTCTTCCATACGTCCCTGCAACCAGGACGTCAGGCGAGGTCCCTTGCGGAGCCGCCGTCAACTGCGTAACAGGTGCATACGGCAATCCCGTGCCAAACCGTGACCAGCACTTGCTCGGCCCGTCGACGCACGTTCCTACATTGCGGGTTGAGAAAACACCTGCATCGGTAGCCAGGTAAGCCGTGTTCGCATCCAGCGGATCGATCACAATGCTGTTCGCCGGACTACTGTGAAGTGCGGAGTTAATCTCGTACCAGTGCATTCCGCCATCGGTCGTGCGATAGACCACGCAAACAGCATGGTACGGATCGGGGATGCCGGCGATCGTGATATATACGGTATTTCCCGATCTATCGTGTGGATCGATATAGATACTCGAGACGTCGAAGCCGTATTGGTTGAAACGCGTCTGAGAGTTCGCAACGGGATTGAAGGTGAGATCGCTCCATCCTGCCTGGGAGGAACCGCTCGGATCGAAAGTCGTCTTCAGTATGTGCCCGGCGATAATCCCGCCGCCGTTCAACGATCCGAACATGCCCGCGTAAATGACCTCGCCTCCGCCCGCAATCGGCAGGGCAGCAATCGAGCGGATCAGCGCATTGCCACTACAGTAGCTGTTGCCTGATATGCCATCGAGAAAACCTCCGATCGCGTTTGCGCTTGCCCACCTGGTTCCGTCCGCAGGTCCCCTCCACAATCGGCAAGTGCCGAGCAGAATCTGCGACGGATCGAGTGGATCGAGAATGAACGGCGCCGGTGAGGTCATGGTGAAGCCGTCACCAGAGACGTCGGCATTGTCAACGACCGGCTGTGCGCCAAACAAGTCAGGAGTACACTCAGCGGAATCCGAGCAGCGATGAATCGCCACGCCCGCCCCACTATTCACGTACCAGTTCGTCGGGGTCTTGGGATCGATTGCGACCGGTCCGCCTTCGCCGCCAAGTATCTGCGGCCATGTGCTCGTGGGGCCTGAAGTGCTTTTGACACCCGCTGTACCATTTGCGCCGAGCCCCGCCATCATCGTGTAGGGTGAACTGACGATTTGAGAGATGCTTTCCACCTCTGCAAGCGAGCCCAGTCCCGCATTCAGGTTCTGGAAGTGAGTTGAATCGTCACTGGAACAGGCCGAACCGGTTTCGGCGATCGCGTCCATCGATCGCCAGAGCCCGCTGTCATTTCCGATGAGAACCTCTTGCGGATTTGCAGAATTCCATGCCAATGCATGCTGGTAAGGCGCAACATGAGCGCTCATGCAGGTATTGGCATTTGTTGTATTGCGCCAGGAGCAGCCCATCGCGAGGCTGCATCGCCAGAGGTCATTCGCACCGGCCAGCAGGATGGTGTCCTGTGCCGACGGGATTGCAGCAAGAGCCAGGTTGTAATCGCCGTTCGCAATCGTTACAGGCCCCAACATCGTGTTGACCTGCAGCGGAGTTGTACTCCATCGCTGTGAGAACGAGGTTGCTTCACTGCTGCAGTTTCCGCCCGAGATTGCGCAAACATCCTCCCAGAGCCCCTGATCCTGGTTGTAAAGATCCACCGTCCATGCAAAGGTGTCGCCCGAGACGGGGTTGACTGCGAGTGTCCCGCGAAAGATGGGGCATGCAATGGATCCAATCGTTCCCGGATTGCTTGGGCACATGCGAGTTGTAAGAGCAGCACCCGGTTGGGTGATCATCCGACTCCACGTGACCCCATCAGTCGACTGATAATAGCCGTGGAAGCGGACAGCGGCAATGAACAGCCGGCGTATCGGATTCCAAACGACGGAGGTTGCAGAGTTTCCGTTCGGCTGGACGAAACTGTCAGAGGGGCCCTGCACATCGTGTCCCGCGCCATCGGTGATACTCGCCAGTGACCAGGTAGCCCCAGCATCCGTTGAGTAATAAAGACCCGCATAACTTGCGTTTTGGAACAGTGCGTTCACCAGTACGCCTTCATAAGCCTGGGAAACCGCTGCGACCACAAGTTGCGGATTCAGCGTGCTCCACGCAAAGCCGGAAAAGCCCTCGCCGAAGAAGGAGTAAATGCGGTCAGCGCTGGCAGTAATTGCAGACCAGGTGACGCCACCATCCGTAGAGCGCAGAATTCCTGCTCCGTAATAGGAATCCAATGCGTCATTGGGGTCCCCGGTCCCCGCCAGAATCACACCTGTGCCACCAGGCTGGACAGTCACGGCGCCGATGCTGATCGAGCCGTATCGGAGCGTGCTAAACGGTGAGGACGAATCCGTGAGCGGTGTGAAGATGACGTCGCTTGAGGACGCAGCATTCTGCGAAGCCCATAGTCCGCCCCCAGTCGTGCCCACATAGACGTGATTGCCGGTCACATCCGCAGGATCGATGGCAATGGACGAAACACGACCCGTAACCAGTCCATAATTCGGCGTCATCACTGCTGTCGGCCCGAGCGGCTGCCATACTGCTGTCGAGGCTGCGGTCGCCTGTGTTTGTAGCGATGTCGCCATCGGGTGAACCGGCGCTCTGCTCTGATTCTGTTGCGCAGACCACCCTCGCCGGTCAAGGAAGCGTCGAGCTTGTGCTACACGTGGCGGTGTTGAGAGTCCAGCCGATACCGGAGAAACCTGCGCAGCACCGGCTGAAACGGCGAACAAGGCGAGCACAAAAGAAATAACGTTACGGCGGCAGCCAGTCGCGAACAACCACATCCAACTTTTCAAATATTGCTCAACCGCCGAAATCGTCACGCGCTTACAGGGTCCGATTTCCTGCCTCCACCACTGATCGTCCGAGGGAAGCTAAGCGAAATCCAGATGGAATTGCCTGGCGCGGAGCATGCAGTTTCCGGGATGAATACTGCGTCCCATTTTAGGACGCAGCGTAAACCCTTGGGATGTGATGACGGCTACATATCGCTGTGAAAGAGAGCGGCTTCAAAAAAGCGTGGCCGTGCTGCTGCTGTAGTGAGCAATGTAGGTCTTCGCATCAAACTTCCTGGCCGTCGAAGCGCCTGACATCGGACGAATCAAGCCGAACACGGGACGATTGAACCAGGGTCGGTCGTGCTTGCCAACGATCGCCCATGCAATGCCCTGATAGCCGTTTGGATCGCGACCATCAAGTTCGTAGCGGTCGTTCAAAACAACAGCCCACTCGAAAGCTCGCGCGGGATCCGGAGCCCACTGCAAGATCATCTTGGCCCAGTACATCCGCATGTAGTTATGCATCCAGCCCTGCGTCACCATTTGGCGCTGGGCGGCGTTCCAGAGATCATCGTGCGTCTCGGCGCGCTCGAGTTGATCGAAGTTGTAGCGGAAAGGGCGCTGGTCGGCAGCGTGCTCCACGAGGGTCTGACGCGCCCATGGCTCTGCGCATTCCCAGTTGTCGTAGTTCGCGTTGTACTTCACAAATAGGATAGAAAGCTCGCGCCACGCGATCACCTGATCGAGAAACCGATCGCAAGCAGCCCGCGAGGCTTTGCCCTGCGCGCAAGCCTCTTCCACCGCCAGAGCAATCGTGATCGGGCCGATATTGCCGAAATGAAGATACGGCGACAACTTGCTCGTTCCATTCACTTCAGGATGATTGCGCTTCTCGTCGTAATTCTTAAGTCCATGAGTAATGAAATTCCTCAACTGCTGCAGAGCCGCATGCGTCCCGCCTGTGAATGTGTCTACAGGACCAATGCTGCGGTCGAGAGTCTTGAATCCGACGGTGATGTCCTGATCAAGTGGGTAGCTGACGAGAGATTTCGGGTGACGCCAGACATGTTGCGGCTTAGGGCTTTCGGAACCGACGAGGAACTTGGGAAGTGCCGCCTTGAGATGAGGCCGCATGTGCTGGAGCAAAAAATAGTCACGACCGAAGACCGTCGAGGGAACAACAACGTCGGCGTCCACCGTCCAGTAGGGCAGCTTCAGTTTGCGGGCGAGAGCTTTTCGCCAGCGCTCGGGCTCCCGGCAAGGATTCTCGTCTCCAATAAGGATCGCGGCCTGGACCTCCTCCAGGAATTTCTCCAGCGAATTATCGGGATGGCGCCGGAGAACAAACCCTACCCCTCTCTCAGCGGCATCGGCCTCAACATCACGCAACCCCTGCTGCATGAAATGGTAGTGGCGGAGGTTGGCATTTGGATAGTTGGGGATAACCGAAAAGAAAACGACTACCGGAAGGCCAAGGAGATTAGCACAGTCGACTGCCACGTCGAGGGCCGGATTATCCTGGATCCGCATGGCGCGCTGCATCCAGTAAACAACGCATTTGCCTCCGAGAAGAGGGCTCTCATCTCGACGGACCTGGATGCGCGGACTTGCAGCTAATTGCACGATTGGATCGGACGAGGACGGACTCGGCATGCCATCTTCCATTCTTACAGGCTGATTGGCTCCCGGAACCCGTACCCACTGCCTTGTCATATTCCCAAAAACAAGAGCTCCATAAATCCATGATGTGAAAAGGGCAGACGAAAGCTCCCGCTGTGCATCCAGAGCCCGGCTTCTCCGCCCTGCAGACCAGCGAATTCGGGCCTATAATCGCCGCAAATTGAGATCAGCAGCAGATGCCTCTTCTCCGACAGCTGCAAGTGAGGAGATTGCCATGCCTCGACCGGTGTTGATTGTCCCGTTAGTCCTCATCGTGTTCTGCACCCCTTCGTCGAATGACACCCGCGCGCAACAGGTTGCCAACGAAGTACCGGAAGACCACGCCGCCTCCAGCACGAGAGCAAAAGAAATCTACCGGCGCGATTGCCTTGTTTGCCATGGAGCAAACGGCGATGGCAAGACCGCAATCCTGAGGGACCGGTATTTGAACCTGCCGGACTGGACCGACCCGAATTCGCTTGGAGCCCGCGCAGACCAGCAGTTGTTCAACAGCATCCGCTTCGGCAAGGGGAAAATGCCTGCCGAAAGTGTGGGGCGCGCAGACGACACCGAGGTGCGAAGTCTTATTCGCTACATCCGTACAATGACGAGAAACGAGGCCGTAGTGAACGCGACAGACGGCACAAAATCTCCGAAGTAGCCAAGGCCGTTGTAGCAATTAGCCGTGGCGACGCGTTCACCTGCGATCAACAGCCAACCACTAAGAAAGCGCCCAGCCGGAACGATCTTGCCGCCTGATGAACTGGTCGGCTTCAGGGCAATCTTTCGCTTTCATCTTGTGTGAGTCCCACTCGATCTTCTTGCCGACCCGCAACGAGACGCAGCCGAGCAGCAGGATTTCTGTCATGCGCGCTGCAACGTCGAAACGCGAGTAGCACATCTCCGGTTTGTTCTCCTTGATGGCGGTGAGCCATTCCTGGGCGTGGGCCTGGACACCACCAGCTCCTTTTTTCCCGCCATGAGGATTGCGTGGAATCCGCTCAGGGTACTTCGCCAGTTCCGGATGCTTGGTGTAGTGGATCAACTTCTTATCGCCCTTGAGCTTCACGAAGAAACTGGTGCCATAATCGTCCGGCGAGAATACCGTGCCCCCCTCGCCAATGATCAAACAGGCGCTATTCGGAATTTCGCCCAGCAACTCGGTGATATCCGCAGTCAGTTCAGCGGGTGGTTTGTTGCTAAAGTCGTGGCCGTCTGGGGCTGAGGGGTCCGGCTGTCCACCGTCGTACCACCACAGAGTCATCGGGTCGTGCTCGACCTTCCGCGAACGATGGAAGAAGCTTGGGTGCTCGAGCGGAACGTGCCCTGTGCGCTTGGGAAACGCAAACCGAATCTTGGACCCTACAGGAAACGACTCCTTGTTCATCTTCCCGAAGGGCACTGCCTCAACCTCTGTTGGGGCACCGAGATCCAGGGCACGAAATGGCAAGTTGACGGTGTGGCATCCCATGTCGCCCAACGCACCGCAGCCGAAGTCCTGCCACCCGCGCCAGTTGAACGGCTCGTAAACTCCACCTCTCTTCTCTTCCCCGCGCTTCCCAACGTACGGACGCATCGGAGCTGCTCCAATCCAGACATCCCAATCCAGCGTCGGAGGAATCGGATCCTCCCCCGTCGGACGATCCATTGCCTGCGGCCACACAGGACGATTCGTCCACACGTGAACTTCATGCACTTGTCCGATAAGCCCGTCCTGAATTGTTTCGACCCCGCGGCGTAGCCCATCCGCAGCGCTGCCCTGATTGCCCATCTGCGTGACGAGCTTCTTGTCGTGAGCCATCTTTCGCAGATAGCGAGCTTCATAAACAGTCTGTGTCAGGGGCTTCTGAACAAACACTGCCTTGTGTCTCTTCATGGCGGCGGACGCTACGATTGCATGCATGTGGTCGGGAGTCGATACCGTCACGGCATCGATCTGATGATCCATCTCATCGAGCATCTGCCGGAAATCCTTGAAGAACTTCGCGCTCGGATACTTCTCCGTCTGCGTCTTGTAAGCCTCTGACCCGGCATCCACATCGCACAGCGCAACAATGTTCTCTCCCGCGCAGGCATCCGTGTCACTGCGGCCTTTTCCGCCGATTCCGACACAAGCTACGTTCAGCTTGCTGTTGAGATTCTGGCCGCGCAGAAGCGTCGGCACTCCAAACACGACTGCTCCGGCAGCCAAAGTACCGGTCTTGATGAATTCACGGCGGTCGACAACGCGAGTAGGCATAGAGGTCTCAGGAGTTTTCATAGCATGCAACTTTTTGAGTGGTTTCGATACCACAACAGCATACGCGTCAGCTTCGTAGTGAGCAACATCTCCCTTCACGGACCCAGTCAGCATCAGGCCGATGGCGCTCTCGTTTTGCACAACCGGCTGCTGTTGAGCGATTTGCGCCCGTTTAGGATGAGACCTGAACCCATGGCTGAAAATAGACGTCTCTCCCCTGCTCTTCTCCTTCATATCTCCAATCTTCTAAATATCCCCTTGCGCGGCGTTGCTGCGGTCATCGAGCTACTGGACGACGGCGGCACGGTTCCATTCATCGCCCGGTATCGCAAGGAGGCCACCGGCAATCTCGACGAGGTGCAGATTCGCGCCATCGAGGAAAAGCTGGCCTATTTCCGCGAACTCGAAGACCGGCGCGAAAGCATCCTCGCCTCGATCGCCGAACAGGGCAAGCTGACCGATCAGCTCAAGGCTCGAATCGAAGCGACACTCGACAAGAACGAACTTGAAGACCTCTATCTACCCTACCGGCCCAAACGCCGCACCAAAGCCACCATCGCACGTGAAAAAGGGTTGGAGCCGCTCGCCGATTATCTCTGGGCTCAACAGCCAGCCGAAGAGCCCCTCTCCACGCTCGCGCCGAAGTTCGTGAACGAAGCCCTCGGAGTCGCCAGCCTCGAAGAAGCTCTCGAGGGCGCGCGCCACATCGTGGCCGAGCGCATCAGCGAAGATGCCGACCTGCGCAAGGCCTTGCGCAATCTTGTATTCGAAGAGGGGGTCGTAATCAGCCGAAAAGCGACGGACGCCATCGACGAGCGCGAGAAATTCAAGATGTATTACGAGTACAAGGAGCCGGTAAAAACCATTCCATCGCATCGCATGCTGGCCATCCGCCGCGGCGAGACAGAGAAGGTTCTGTATTTCCTGATCGAAATCGAGCCGGAACGTGCGCTCGCCCTGACGCGCAAGCATGTCCTTCGCGGGCCCGGAGACTGGACGCCACACTTGGAGTTGGCAATTGACGACGCATGGAAACGCCTGCTGAACTCGTCGATTCAGACCGAGATTCGCCTTGAGCTCAAGCGTCGCTCAGATGCTGAGGCGATCCAGGTCTTCCGCGACAACCTGTACAACCTGCTGCTCGCGCCACCGGCTGGCCCCATTTCAGTTCTCGGCATCGATCCCGGGCTGCGCACCGGATGCAAACTTGCGGTTGTGGATCAGACCGGCAAGATGCTTGCCCACGATGTGCTCTACCTTCACACTTCGAAGCACGGCAATGCCGACGCCATGCCCAAGATTGAGGGGCTGATTCGCAAACACAATGTTCGGGCCATCGCCATCGGCAATGGCACCGCTTCGCGCGAAACCGATGCGTTTGTTCGCGAGTTCCTGCGTGAGAAAGGCGTTCAGGAGGTCTTCTCGGTCACGGTGAGCGAAGCAGGTGCCAGTGTCTATTCTGCTTCTGATATAGCGCGGCAGGAGTTCCCAGACCTCGACCTCACCGTGCGGGGCGCGATCTCCATCGCCCGGCGTCTACAGGACCCACTCTCAGAGCTGGTGAAAGTCGATCCGAAATCAATCGGAGTCGGCCAATATCAACACGACGTTGATCAGCGTCAGCTTGCCGAATCTCTTGAGAAGGTCGTGGAGAGCTGCGTCAACCGCGTCGGCGTCGATCTCAACACATCGTCCTGGACGCTTTTGCGCTACGTCTCGGGCATCACGGAACGCACGGCGATGAACATCGTCACTTACCGGAACGAACATGGGAGCTTTCGCTCGCGTACTCAGGTTCTCGATGTGCCCGGAATCGGCGCCAAAACATTCGAGCAAGCGGCAGGCTTCCTGCGCATTCGCGATGGCGATAACCCGCTGGATATGACGGCCGTGCATCCGGAGTCATATGCAGTCGTCGAACAGATCGCTGCGACTCTGGGCACGAACGTAAGCGATCTGATCCAGAAGCCGGAACTTGTCGAGAGAGTGAACCGCAGCGTTCTCACCGCCGGTCAGTACACCCTCGATGACATCCTTACGGAGCTTCGGAAACCCGGTCGCGACCCGCGGGATCAGTTCGTTGCACCGCAGTTCCGTGAGGAAGTTCGCGAGATCTCCGACGTACAGGCGGGCATGGTGCTTGAGGGCGTAGTCACCAACGTGACCAAGTTCGGGGCCTTCGTCGATATCGGAGTGCACCAGGACGGCCTGGTACACATCAGCGAGCTTTCCAACAAGTTCATTAAGGATCCGGCGGAGGCCGTGAAGACCGGACAGATCGTCAAGGTGAAGGTACTGAGCGTGGATGCGAAGACGATGCGGATTGGGCTGTCGATGAAGGCGCTGATGGGGCCGAGGCCGGCTCAAAAGGCGCAGCAGGAGAAGAAGTCCGGGCCGGCGCCGCCGGTGAGTTTTCACGATAAGCTGGCGGCACTGTCGACAAAGTGGGGTGGCAAGTAGGGATTGAAAATTCGTCGTCCGGATCCCTGATCCCGCTCATCGCGAAGGGTCGGGATGATCGAGCTATATCTGATTTGTGAGCCGCGGCTCCCGGCTGGGGAGCTTGTCTCACTTCGGTTCAGCGTTGAATCACTTCGACGATCTCAGAATCGGGCCCCGTCCATGCAGCGGGGCCTTCGTGTTTGAGCTGATGAACCGAATCGTCCCAGTGAAGTTTGGTGATAGAGCTGGCGCCCTTTTCGTAAGCGTAGGTGATGCCGTCGTCGGAGAAGAGGGTGAAGTCCGCGTTGGCTCCGGGATAGACACGGACGGAAGTGATCGACTGCGCCTGATCAGCACTGAGGATGGGTGAGCCGAGAGGGACGATGGATCCGGCACGGACGAAGAGGGGCAGCGTGTCGATGGGAGCGTCGGCGGTGATGATCTGGCCGCCGCGCAGTCGCTCATTTGTCCAGTAGTTGTACCAGTCCGAGCCGGCGGGGAGATAGACCTTGCGGCTGGTAGCTCCCTGCTCGACCACGGGCGCGACGAGGAACGCGGGGCCAAACATGTACTCGTCGGTAATGTCGGCGACTTGGGGATCGTTGGGAAAATCCATGAAGAGGGCGCGCATGAAGGGGGCGCCAGTCTTGTAGGTGCTGTAGGCGAGTGAATAGGTATAGGGCAGGAGTTGGTAGCGGAGTCGGAGGTATTTCTCGAGTATGGGCTCGGCCTGCTTGCCATAGGACCATACTTCGTTGTGCATACGTTCGCCATGCGCGCGCATCACTGGTTGAAAGGTTCCCCACTGGAACCAGCGGACGAAGAGCTCGGGGTAATCTTCGTAGCCGTCAATGTTATCGCGCACGTCGGAGCCGTCAACAAGGGGTTTGTGGGCCGCGTGGTAAGTCGGATAGATGCTGGGTGCGAAGAAACCAGCGATGTCCGTGTCCCAATATGGCATGCCAGTGGCTGTAAAGTTGAGTCCCGCCGGAATGGACCGCTTGAGCATGTCCCAGGTTGCGGTGATGTCACTCGACCAGAAGACGGTACCATTGCGTTGGGCTCCGAGGTATGCGGCACGGGCGAGGATCATGACGCGACGGCTGTCGGCGAAGTCGCGGCGGAATCCTTCATAGACAGAAGCAGTGTGGAAGAGCGGATACACGTTGTAGTAGCGAGCTCCCGACCCGATGGAAAAGAAGTCGGCGGCAGGATCGATATCGGGTTCGGTTTCGTCAAGCCAGAGATAGTCAAAGCCGTAGGGCTTGATGTAGCGGTCGCGGATCTTCTCCCACCACCATTTCGCTGCTTCGGGGTTGGTGGTGTCGATGTTGGGTCCGATGACGGGAGCGAAGCCGCCGGGGTCCGGCGTGCCGTCGGCTTTGTGGATGAGCCAGCCTTTCTCTTTGAGCATGGGATAAAACTGCGTGTCGGCTGCGAAGTGAGGCCAGACGCTGAGGAGGGTTTTCACGCCTTCGCCGTGGAGCTGGCGATTCATGGCGGCGGGATCGGGCCACCGCTTCGGGTCGAGGTCGAGTTCGCCCTGTTTGGTCATGTTGAGAAAGTCGACGACCAGGACGTCCAGCGGAAGATTGCGATCGCGGTAGCCTTTCGCGATGGCGAGTGCCTGCTCCTGAGTGGGGTAGATGGCTTTGCTCTGAATGTAGCCATAGGTGGCTTTAGGAAGAATGTGGGTGACGCCGGTGAGTTGGCGGTAGCCCGAGTAGATTTCGTCGGTGTTGTCACCGGCGATAACGAAGAAGGAGACGCGGTCGCCGATCTGCGAAGACCAGACATTCTGCTGGTTGAAGCCGAGATCTACTGTGGTTTTGGAGGGATTGTCCCAGATGAGGCCGTAGCCGCGGTTGGAGATCATGAAGGGAACGCAGACGTTTTCGCCGCCGATGTGGGAGTAGTCGTGCCAGCAGTTGACGCGGTGATCGCGGAGATTGAGGATCCCCTGCTGCTGCTGGCCGAGACCGTAGTAGTTCTCGCCGCTCGGTGAGTCAAATGTGGCGGAAACGTGATACCCCAGGTCAGTTTTTTCGTCAGTCATCCCTGGGGATTTGTCGGGCTGGTTCGGGAACATCGACCAGCGCCACATGGTGAGGAGTTGCTTGCCGGAGGCGGTGGTTACGGTGATGGTGTCGTCGAAGGGGTCGTGGCGGTGGTCGCCGGGCGGGAAGTAGATGTCCCGGAGCTGCTGGTTGACTGAGTCGAAAGGTAGATGCGGGATAGGGTGCTGGTCCCCGCGAGCCACGCGGACTTCAAGACGGCCCGAACGAATGATGTCGTAGCCGGAATCCTGCGTGTGGTTCCAGCCGGAGTCCGAGGGAGGCGCAATGAATCCATATCCAGGATGTTCGAGCGCGGCGGACTCGCTAGTGCTCAGCGTGATTCGAACGATGTTAGGACCATAGGGCTCAATGGAAAGGGTACGGCCCTTGCGCTGCAGAACAAATGCCTGTGGCGAAGATTGGGCCTCCGCCGCAACGCTCGAAAAGATAAAGGCAAAACACGTGACGAACTGAAAGACGAACAAAACGGTACAGAACAGAAGAGATCGAGATGGCAGTCGCATGCGTTCCCCAAGGCGTGAAGCTGACTTCACATTCCAATCAGCAAGAATACGGCATTGGCTCTGGGGAGATAACCAGAATGAAAGGGCCGCCCGAAGGCGGCCTTTGAATTTAGGGCTGAAAACTGACAGCCTGGTTTACCAGCGCCCCCAGGCACGAGTCCAGTAGTCGGAAAGCGTCATTCCGACAAGAACGAGAAATGTAAAGAGACCTGCGCCCACCGTCAGCTTAGTGAGCTTCGTCGAGTACTTCACATGCATAAAAAAGAGCACGACCAGGATCATCTTAGTGGCAGCGATGGCCAGGGCGATGACCGGATTCAACGGACCTAGGTCAATATAAGAAGCTCCCACCGTAGCGCCTGTAAACACGAGCAGGGCGAGCAGGATCGTGATGTAGATGCGGGGCGGTACCACGTGATGATGGTGCTCGTGCTCTTCAATGGATTCGAAGTCTTTGTCGTGAGGTGCGCTCATGTCAGGTGTCCTTATCAATGCCTGCTGATCAGGTAAAGCAGTGGGAACAGGTAGATCCAGATGATATCGACGAAGTGCCAATACAAGCCGAAGTTCTCAACAAACGTGACGTGGCCTGTGGTATAGGCCCCGGCTCGGGCGCGGAAGATCATGAACCCGAGAATGGCAATACCAATGATCATATGGAGGGCGTGCATTCCGGTCATCGCAAAGTAAAGGAAGAAGTAAATCTCCGTGTGCCGGGCCATGTCATATGGCAGTGGCTTGTCTTCCGGATTCTTCGCGTGGACTTCTGGATCGGATGCCGGGTTGAGGAATGACTGGATGCTGTAGTGAAAGCCAGGAACGTGGTTCTTCTCAATCTTTTCCTTGTACTCGATGGTCTTGATGCCGAGGAAGCCCAGGCCCAGGATGAAGGTGAGTACGAGGCAGAGGACAAGAGCGCCCTGCTTCTTCATCTCCGCGCACCAGACGCCCATGGCCATGGTGAACGACGAGGTGATGAGAACCGCTGTATTTGCCGTACCCCAGAAGATGTCGAGCTGGTGAGAAGCTTCAACGAATGCAGGGTAGTACCAGTTGCGATAGATGAGGTAGGCGGTAAAGAGTCCGCCGAAGAACATGACTTCAGTCAGCAGAAAGAGCCACATGGCAAAATTCGTGGCATCGCTCTGCTGAGCATAGGTCTCGAAATGATGGCGCTGATAAGGCAGGTGCTCGTGATGAGCGCCCTCAGCCGCGCCGTGAACCACTACCTGGCTATCCGACACTGGCTACCTTCTCCTTCTGGCCTTCGAGCCATTCGTAGTCGTACGCTTCGTGATCCATGATCGGGATCGCGGGGAAGTTTTCAGTGAGAGGCGGAGACTGGATCTGCCACTCAAGACCCGTCGCCCGCCACGGATTGTCACCCGCAATCTCGCCGTACTTCAGCGACCAGGTGAGGTATAGGATGGGCAGCAAATAGCCGACGCCGAGGATGGTTGCGCCTGCTGTCGAGAAGACGTTGAGCACCTGGAACTCCGGCGGATACGTCGCGTAGCGGCGCGGCATGCCGAGGGTTCCGAGGATGAACTGCGGGAAGAAGGTGAAGTTGAATCCGATGAAGGTAACCAGCGCTGCCAGCTGCGAAATCTTTTCCGGATACATGCGGCCCGTCATCTTCGGCCACCAGAAGTGCACCCCTGCGAGGAACGCCATCAACATGCCACCCACCATCACGAAGTGGAAGTGCGCAACGATGAAGTAGGTTTCAGTCAGATGGATGTCAGTACCCGACGATGCGAGGAAGACTCCCGTGAGGCCACCGATCGTAAATAGTCCCATGAAGCCGAAGGAGTACAGCATGGGAGTTTCGAACGTAATGGATCCCTTATAGAGAGTGAAAGCCCAGTTGAAAATCTTGATAGCCGAGGGCACAGCAACCAGCATTGTCAAAAGCGAGAACACCAGCATGGAGTAGTTCGAGATACCCATGATGAACATGTGATGTGCCCACACGAAGAACCCGAATACCGCAATCGCCACCGAGGAGAACGCGACCGCCGTGTATCCAAAAACCCGCTTGCGGCTGAAGGTGGACACCGTCTCCGAGATCACACCCATGCCGGGAAGAATCATGATGTACACGGCAGGGTGCGAGTAGAACCAGAAGAGGTGTTGAAAGAGAAGCGGATCGCCGCCCTTCGCTGGATCGAACACCCCAATACCAGCAACGCGTTCCAGCACGACTAGGACAAGAGTGATCGCCAGCACCGGAGTGCCGAGAACCATCAGGATGCTTGCGGCGTAGTTTGACCACACAAAGAGCGGCAGACGGAACCACGTCATGCCGGGGCAGCGCATCTTGTGGATGGTTACGATGAAATTGAGTCCGGTAAAAATGGAACTGAATCCAGCAATGAAGATTGCGAGACCGGTAGTGACCACGTTCGTATTCAGGTAGTGTGTCGAAAGCGGAGTGGTAAATGTCCATCCCGTGTCGACACCGCCGGTTGCCATGGCATAAAGACCGAGAATGCCGGCCGCCATATAGAGATACCAGCTAAGCAGATTGATTTTCGGCAGCGCCAGGTCCTTCGCGCCGATCATGATGGGGATAAGGAAGTTTCCAATAGTCGCCGGAACTGACGGCACCAGGAAGAAGAAGATCATGATGATGCCGTGCATGCTGAACACCTTGTTATAGGTGTCGGTGGCCATCAGATCAGATTGCGGAGTCAGCAACTCAAGGCGGATAAGCCCGGCCAGCGCTCCTCCAATGAAGAAGAAGAACGTGATCGAGACGAGGTAAAGCATCGCGATCCGTTTGTGGTCCCCAGTCAGCAGCCAGCTCAGCAGACCCTTTTCCTTCGACATGAAATTCATGCGCGGAATGCGAGCCGTGGACTGATCGGGAAGACTGACGATTGTTGCGGTACTCATTGATTCACCATCCCCTGCCCAGCGGGCTTTTGTCCGGCGGGCGTTGCCTTACCTTCACTTTCCGGCAGCAGAGTCGTGGTAGTCGTCGTCTGCTGTATGCGGTAGTCGGAGTTGAGCTGCTTGATGTATTCGACAAGTGCGATCACGCCATCTTCGCTGATTTGACCCTGATAGGTCGGCATGATCGGGGCGTATCCCTGCGTAACGTGCTGCGAGGGGTTGAGAATTGCATCACGAATAAATGCTTCATCCGCGAGCTGCGATTGGCCGTTCGAAAGTGTGAGCTTCGAGCCGTAAACGTTGGCCAGATTCGGACCGCGCGCATCGGGCCGCGCATTGTGGCAGGCTGAGCAGCTAAGGCTCGAGAATAGACGCTCGCCATTTTGCGCGAGCGACGCGCCGCTGGTAGATCCGGCGAGCCACCGCTTGTAGTCGTCAGGGGTCAGGACAACGACATCTCCAATCATGTGCGAGTGGTCAGTCCCGCAGTATTGCGTGCAGAAGAGGTGGTAAGTGCCGGGCGTCGTGGCTTCAAACCATACGGTTGTATAGCGGCCCGGAATTGCCTCGCGCTTCACGCGAAAGGCCGGAATTGAAAAGCTGTGGAACACATCCTGCGAGATGATCGTGAGCTGTACAGCGCGTCCAGTTGGCACGTGAAGCGAATTGATCTCGTGTTGTCCGCCAGGATGCTCCGCCTTCCACATCCACTGCTTGCCCACAACATAGATGTTCATGGCGTTAGCGGGCGGAGTGTAGACGCGGAAGTAGATTAGCGCGCCCCAGACAAACATGATGAGGAAGAGGCCGAGCGGGATGATGGTCCATGTAGCCTCGAGCATCGTGGACCCTTCGATCTGCACAGGAATCGGGTGCTTCTTCTGCCGGTACATGATCGAGAAAGCCGTGACAAGCAGAATGACGATCGTCAGACCGATGAGGCTGACCAGCACCATGAAGAAGTACAGCGCATCCATCTGAGGCGCGATCTTCGACGCCTGCGGCGGATAGAGCGAGAAATTCGTCAACCACTTGACGAGGAATTGCCAGAGTACTGGACTTATGTGCGACATTCCGTTATCCGTTCACCTTTGTTCCTGTGTTCCTGAAAGCTTCTCGTGTGCCGCGCGGTAGTCCCGGCGGAACATAATCCACATAAATCCGCCCAGCATCACCAGCGTCATAGCACCACCCAATTGAACAACGCGGGCGATGATCAGAGAGTGTTTGTTGGCTTGCGGATCGTAGTGGTAGCAGTACGTAAGGATGTTATCGACTGGCGAGCCGATGTGATTGCCGGAAGCCTCAACCAGGCCCAGCCGGATGTCTTTCGGCGAATACTCCACGCCCATGTAGTACTGGGCAAGTTTCCCTTCCGGCGTCACGATCTGGATCGAACTCGCGTGCGCAAATTGCGTGAGCTTGCCATCAGGGCCGGGGATTTTGACATAGCTGAAGCCGACAGTCTTGGTCAGCGCATCGATGTTCGGCTGCGTACCCGTCATGAAGTGCCACCCCGCAGCAGTGTCGGGATGACCGTAGCGCTTGAGATAGCTGCGCTTCTTGGCCGCTGCAAGATCAGTGCCTTCGCTGGGGTCGATGCTGACGACAACGATGTTGAAGTCTTTTCCCGGAACAAGGCTCACCATCTGAAGAGCGCTGGCGAGTCCATTCAGCTCCTCAGAGCAAAGCATGGGACATTGGTAGTAGACAAGCGCCAGAATCGCGGGCTTCTTCCCAAAATAGCTTGCTAACTGCACCTGCTTTCCCGCATCGTCCGTAAAGGTAAGGTCGAGCGGAAGCTGCTGATTAAGGTGCTGGGCAATCCCGACCCCATTCAGGATGTTCGGCTTCTCGTTGGTCGGACCCATTTGCTTCTCGGCATAACGGGAGACCTGCGCCAACGATGGCGTCAGCGCGGCGAGGCACAGAAAAGCCGTCGTCACCAGGCGGGTGGCCGTCCTCATTCCCTTCGCGCTATTACTGCTATTCATACTGCAAATACCTTCTGCGGTTTCTGTATTACTCGGGCTTTGTTTCCTGCGTACGGGTTCCGGTGCCGTTGCCTTCCCCCATGTGGGTGTACAACTCTTCTGACTTCTGGGTTGCAGCCAGATCCTGTTCGTATCCGGTGCGCGCGAAACCGCTGGTGAGCGGCACCGTTACAGTTGGCTTCTCGTCTCCAGCGAGCTGCGGCGTCTGCGGGGTTGCCGGAGCGACCGGGAGGCCCTTCTGAGCGATAATCTGCATCGCTCGATCGATCGGAATTCTTACCTTCCCCTGAGACTTGTCCGCCCAGCTGTAGTTGTCGAGCAGCAGGTCTTCACGCGCGTGAAGGTCGGCCACATCCAGGTTGCCGTCATCTGTCTGAACTCGCGGCGTTGGGAACCTCTTGGTCATCTCCGCGACTTTGTTCTGCAGATCGGGGCTGGTGGGCAGGTTTCCAAGCGTGCGAACCTGTGCATCCACATCCGTGGTCCACTTTGTATTCGGACCGTCCTCCCTGTTGAGCTCTGCGTTAATCAGCTTCCCGATACCGTACGTCACCACTCCGCAGACCGCAACGAAGATGGCCAGCGAGGTAAGGAAGACTACGATGCCCGTGACCTTGACGTCAGATTGCTCGTAGCCGGCCGAGGCGTCAATTTCCTTTGGGCCGTGCGAGCCGAGCACCTTGTGCTCGTCGGGTTCGTTGTGATCAAGCGTGGACATGTTCGGGCTCCAGAATCTCTACAACGTGCGGATCGTTGGTCTGCACCAGCGGACGGGTCTTCAGGTTGTGGCTGAAATAAGCGACCCAGAGAGCGGCCATTGCAACGGGAAGAGCGATGTACTCGAGGATCCCCCAGCTGAAGTGTAGATTGCGCGCTGCGTCTTTGAAGTTGGGCTCAATGAGCCAGAAGAGGTCGAACGCCTTGGCGAAGATCATCCATTGGCAGACGCGAATCATACGCTTCTTGTCACGTTTGATGTCGCGCGAGAGCAGCAACGAGAACGGGATCACCCAATGGAAGATGAAATCCAGGGTGATGATGATGCCCCAATGGCCGCGAATGCGATCGAGATACCAGTTGATCTCTTCAGGAAGGTTCCCGGACCAGATGATCAGGAACTGACCGAAGGCAAGATAGATATTCAGCATGACGAAGGCGAACGTGAACTTGCCCAGGTCATGCTGCTCAGTCGTACGCAGGACCGTGCGGAATGGCTCAGCCTTCGAGAGGCTGATCGACGTCATGATCGACAGGGCCAGAACCGAGTATCCTTCGCCGACCAGGAAGAGAAGGCCATAGACCGAGGAGAACCAGGTAACGTCCATCGACATCACCCAGTAGATGACCGCCGCAGTCATGGTCAGAGAGTAGACCACGATCCCGGGGCCGCTGATGTTCTCGAGCTTCTTGATCCAGTAAGGCGTGGTATCAAGCGACTGACGGTCGCGCTCGCGACCGAGTGCATTGAGCCGCCAGGTATACAGGCCCCAGATTGCGAAGCAGATCAGCATCACGACGATGTAGGTCGTCGGATTCAGCATCGGCCGCTTGAAGTCGAGGCAGTGCGCCTGGGCTTCGTTGATGAGGCCCTTCTTCAACGCTTCAGCGGTCGCAGATACGTTGGTGTACATGGCCCACTGATAGAGATCCTTCATGAAGAAAACGGAGACGACCCAGTAAAGGAAAATCAGCGGCAGCGCGCGCGTTGCCGCTTCAAGTGGACGCCGCAGCAGCAGTCCCCACTTACCGCCCGAGCAATATTGCACCATCAGCAGCGCGAGGCCGCCGACAGACCAGCCGAAGGTGAACGTGAGCCCGAGCATCCAGGCGCGCATAAAATGTTGCCAGCCGAGCTGATCCTGGGCCTGGCCGAGAAAAGCGAGAATCACGGCGACAACCGCAGCCACCGCGGCAACGATGATTGCGCGTGACCGCCAGCCGTCGACAAACGCGGGAGCGCTTAGATCGGCCGGCAGCGCTTTGGCGTGTGATGAACCGTGTGTGTCGTGAGCCATTGAACTCAATCCTTACTTCGCGGCCGCAGGAGCCGTCTTGGTTGCTGGAACTACGATCTTTGGCGTATTCGCATTGGCTGGAGCATTGCCGGGATTGCCTTCCGAACTGACATGGGGCAGGGCTTGCACTGCTGTCGATGCGGGCAGCGACCAGGGCTGTGCGTAATCCGGATGGCCCGCTTCTGTCGCCAGATCCTTCAAATCACGAACCTGAGCTCCCGAGGGCACATCTGCCGTCGTTGCACCCTGACTCAGCTGAAGCGCACGAATATATGCCGCAACCGCCCACCGGTCCTCTGGTGTTAACTGCTCGGAATAGTCGGGCATGGCACCGTAACCGTGTGTCATCACGTAGAAGTAGTGCGAGATCGGCTGCGAACGGCGGACCTGGTCGTTGAGGTTCGCCGCGGGCTTGTAACCCCGCTGCACAATTTCACCGAGACCGTTGCCGACGCGCGAGTGGCAAGGCGTGCAGTAGACGTTGAACCGTTCCTGCCCCCGCTCGAGCACTTCCATCGTCGCAGGGAAGGGCAGTTGGTCCTTCTCCTCGCGGTATCCGTTTGCTCCCTGCACCACGCCTGTGTAGAAGTAGCTGTCTGCCTGGAGTTGTCCGCGAGCCACTGTGTTCACAATTTGCGGACGCGCTCCGCGGTGATCCGCGAAGAAATCAGATCCGCGCTGCGGAATCATCTTGGGCTGGTTGTGCATGTCCTGACGGCAGCCCGACACGAGCACGATCGCTGCCAGCCCAACCAGACTTGCTAACCTATGGTGCGCTCGGACCTGTTCCCTGATCCCTGATCCCTGATCCCTGTTTCGCATCAGTAGTCCACCTCCACTACGGAAACTGGACTAAAGGCCTCGAGATACCGCTTCGATTCAATGAGATCAAATTTGGGATCGAGAGCCTCGAGACAGAGAAAGAACTTATCGGTCGTAGCTCCGTCGCGGAAGTTTGGCGCATTGAAAAGCGGATGATAGAGCTGCGGCAGGCCATTGAGCGCAAGCATTCCGAACCCAGCGGAAAGACCGGCCCACAGAATCGTCCACTCGTACGCAGGCACGACGAAAGCCGGCCACGAATAAAGCGGGCGACCGGCGATGTTCAGCGGATAGGCGATTACCGAAATCCATGTCTCCATCGAGAACATCGCAGCGAGGCCCATCAGGCCGCCGATCAGAGTGACGAGCGGAACGCGATTGCGATGGAAACCGATGGCTTCGGCCGCTTCCTCCACCGGATAAGGCGTATAGCAGTCCAACCGGCGCCATCCGTCTTCGCGCGCCTGGCGGGCAGCGCGAACCAGATCGCCCGGGGTATCGAATTCGGCCAGAAGGCCGTAGGTCCCTTCACGTGAAGGCATTCTTAATCAGCTCCGGCTGCCGCTTTCGGCTTGATCTTGGCCGAGGGCAGAATCATGCGGATTTCGTTCATTGGAATCATGGGAAGGAAACGAACAAACAGCAGGAACAGCGTCGTAAACAACCCCAGCGTTCCGATGAATGTCATATAGTCCCACTTGGTTGCTCGATACGTGCCCCACGATGAGGGCAGGAAGTCACGGTAGAGGCTAGTTACAACGATGACGAAGCGCTCAAACCACATCCCAGTGTTCACGATGATCGACAGAATGAACATGTAGGTCAGGTTCGTGCGCAGCTTGCGAACCCAGAGCGTCGTCAACGGAATCGCTAGATTGGTGATGATGAGCGTCCAGTACGCCCAGCCCATCGGACCGAAAGCGCGATTCCAGAACATGAAGGCTTCCCAGTGCGAGGCTGAGTACCACGCCATGAAGGCTTCCATCCCGTACCCATAGGCGACGATGAAGCCCGTGGCCAGCATGACCTTGCCCATGTTGTCGATGTGGCGCTCAGTAACGAGCGATTCGAGGTGGTAAAACTTCCGCAGCGGAATCGCCAGCGTAAGCACCATCGCAAATCCGGAGTAGATTGCACCAGCGACAAAGTACGGCGGGAAGATGGTGGTGTGCCAGCCCGGAAGTACCGCGACTGCGAAGTCGAAGCTGATCACGGTGTGCACTGAGAGCACAAGGGGCGTCGCAAGTCCGGCGAGAAGGAGTGAAGCCGTTTCATACCGCATCCAATGCCGGATAGACCCGCGCCAGCCCCATGAGAAGATCCCATAGAAATACTGCGCGACCTTGTTCTGCGAGCGGTCGCGGAAGGTCCCAAAGTCAGGGATCATTCCGATGTACCAGAACACAACCGAAATGGTCGCGTACGTCGATACGGCGAAAACGTCCCACAGCAGCGGCGACCGGAACTGCGGCCACACGTTCATGGTCAGCGGTATTGGGAACAGCCAGTAACCCAGCCAGGGACGGCCGACGTGAATCAGCGGAAACATTCCAGCGCAAACCACAGCGAAGATCGTCATCGCCTCCGCGAAACGGCTGATCGAGTTGCGCCATGTCTGTTTGAAGAGAAGAAGAATTGCGGAGATCAGCGTGCCCGCGTGCCCGATGCCGATCCACCACACGAAATTGATAATCGCGAAGCCCCAGTCGACCGGCTGGGTGATCGCCCAGATGCCGACACCCTTCAGGAAGAGCCAGGTGACCGCAACCAGAAGCACAGTGGCACCCGCGCCGGCAATACCGAAAATGGCCAGCCAGCCCAGCGGCGTGTGCGGCGTGAGCACAATCCGCGAAATCTTCTCCGTTACCGACTTGAAGGTCTCACTCTGGTTTACAACCCGAAATTCTCCGGTTGCGGGATCGATGCCAGGGTCGCCTCTTCTGATTTCACTAGTCGCCATCGTGACTTCAACCCTTTTCCGGCGCATGTTCCACCGGGCGCTGTTCAAGTTCAGGATTCAGGTTCAGAACTTCCGCAAGGTAGCGAGTACGAGGACGCGTGTTCTGGTCGGCGAGTACCTGATACATGCGCTTGTCCTCATTTAGCTTTGCCACCTTGCTGTTCTTGTCGTTGAGATTGCCGAAAGTGATGACTGAAGCCGGGCATGCCTGCTGGCAGGCAGTGACGATCTCACCATCGCGAATCTCGCGATTTTCCTTGTCGGCTTCGATCTTCGCCGCATTGATGCGCTGCACGCAGTAGCTGCACTTCTCCATGACGCCGCGCGAGCGAACCGAAACGTCCGGATTACGCATCAGCTTGAGACTGTCGGTTTCGTAGTCGGAGTAGAGCAGGAAGTTGAAGCGGCGCACCTTGTACGGACAATTGTTGGAACAATACCGGGTGCCAACGCAACGGTTGTAGACCATCGTGTTGAGACCTTCGGGGGTATGTACCGTTGCACCCACCGGGCAAACCTGTTCGCATGGGGCATTCTCGCAATGCTGACAGGTCATCGGCTGGAAGTGGGCCCGCGGAGCTGCAAGGTCGCCTTCGAAATAGGAATCAATCCGCAGCCATTGCATGTTGCGCCCGATTCGCACCTGCTGCTTGCCGACAATTGGAATATTGTTCTCGGCATAGCACGCAATGATGCAGGCATTGCAGCCGGTGCAGCTGTTCATGTCGATCGACATGCCCCACTTATTGCCGTTGTACGGCCAGTTGGGAAACATCGTAGTGTCGTACTCAGGAGTTTCGTGCCCTTCGCCCTCGTGCGCGAAGTTGGGATTCGACTTGAACTCTTCCAGAGTCGCGTAGCGAATGATGCCGCGAGGACCGAGTGCTTCAACACCTTCGAGCGACCAGTTCTCGTTGCTGTGCTCGGTCAGGTTTTTCGCGCGGTGATCCTGGTAGTGGCTCTTCGTGATCGCGATTCCCCACTTGCCATCGACTTTCTTCACCGAACCGCTGCCGACAAACGGATTCGAGGAGGTGCGCACCAGGTACGCGTTGAAACCTGCTCCGCCGGCAACGCGCCCGACTTCGCGACCATAGCCGAGGTAGAGAGTGACGGAGTTATCAGGATGTCCGGGAGCCGCGATGACCGGCGCTTTTACCGTGCCGCCCCCAGCGCTGATCTCGACAATGTCGTCTTCTTCGGCGTTGAGCTTTTCGCGGGTAAACCCGGAGAAGATGGCAGCGTTGTCCCAGCTGAGGTTCGTGACCGGCTTGGGTAGCTCCTGCAACCAGCCAACGTTGGCCCAGCGCCCGTCGTAAATATTCGGGTCAGGACGGAAGATGATTTCGAGCTGATCTTTTGAATTCGGCGTTGGAACGTTCGACGACAGTTGCGGCTTGAGTGTCGAGCCAGCGCTGGAGTACGCGGTATTCTCGATCCACCCGGCATGCAAAGCCTTGCGCCAACCAGTTTCAAAGTCGCCCTTGATGTTGTCTTTCTGCGTCGTCCGTACCGCCTCATAGGCGCTGAGCTGCGGATTGTCGAGCAGCGCCTGAAGAACCTGGTGCGCCGACACCCCACCCCAAAGAGGCTCAATCATCGGCTGCACAATCGACACAGTGCCGTCGTAAGCGCGAGCGTCTGACCACGACTCGAGATAGTGCGCGGTCGGGATGTGCCACTGCGACAGGTGTCCTGTCTCGTCGTAGTGAGATCCAATATGCGCTACAACCTTCGCCTTGCCGAGAAGGCTGTCGTTGAATGCGAGGTCAGCCGGTGCCGAGTACACGGGATTGCTATTCAGCAGAACGAGCCAGTCCACTTTTCCCGCATTGAGGTCAGCTACAAGTCCCTTGAGATCGCCAATCTGGTCGCTCGGGATCGGGATGGCCGGCTCTGACGAAACCATAACGGTCTTGCCCACATTACCGAGAGCCTGATTAATCGCGAGCGCGAGTGCAGCAACTGACTCATCCTGATACAGCCCCGGAATAACAGCGCTCTTGCCACCATTCGCCTTCAGGTCCTTGACCAGAGCGGTGAGGAACTTCTGCTGCTCATCCGTCCATGCATACTGCGGTGCGCTTGCCCCCGAAGCCCCAACCTGCGCAGCAAGCGCGGCGGCAAATGCAGGAACTTCACTGGCGCGCAAACCGATCCGGTGCTCCGCCTTCATGCCGGTCGTCGTCGGCGTGCTCTCCACCGAATAGAGCCGATTCATTCCATTCGCGGGATCTTTGCGCCGCTTGGCATAGTCCCCAACCAGTTTGTGGAAGCCGGGATACGATGCACCGGAGAGAAAATCGGCATCGAGCGAGACGATGACATCGGCACTGCTCAGATCGTATTGAACGTTGTAGCCCTTCGCGAGAAAGGTCCCCGCAATCGCCGGATCGTACTGAATCAGCCTTGCTTTGGGGTACGCTGCCTGAACTGCTTTCCACTGCCGGGCCAAAGTCGGGGACGTCACCGTCGAGCTCAGGATGTAGATACCCGTGCCGTCCTTCGTGCTTGCAGCCTTATCGCGAAACGCCTCAGCGAAGTCAGCCCACTCGCGGTTCTCGCCCTCATATGTGACATGCTGCGAACGGTCGGGATCGTACAGATCTAGAATCGAGCCCTGTGAAAAAATGTCCGACGACCCGTGATTGTATGGGTGATCTGGATTGCCATCCACCTTGATCGGCCGGAACTCGTCGCTCTTCACCAGCAACGGCACTGCGCCCGTCGGCAATGGATTTGCGGTCGCAAAGTACATCGGCTTGCCGAGCACCAGATCCTCGGGAGCCTTAACGTAGGGATAGATCGGCTCATCGGGCTGCTTCGTGCAACCGGCAAGGCCTGCCAGCGCCATCGACGCGCCCATGATCTTCAGAAATCCGCGCCGGGAAACGGGATCAACCCACTCCTGCGCAGAGGCTGCGAACTCACGTTCGACTGCGGCCTGAAATTCCGGCGTATTCTGCAGTTCATCGATCGATCGCCACAACTTCTTGCCGCTTTTCCCCTTCAAACTTTCGCGCACCTGCGCAAGCGTCAAAGGTGCTTCGTTCTCGGCAAGGGTAACCTTGCTCTTATCCATCTCCACGGTGTTCCCCGTTGTGTTTGTTCCGTTCAAAGGCTCGCGACTCATCGGTGGCAAACCTCGCAACTGCTCAGCTCGTACGGGTTGCGAATGTGGTACTGCTTCAGCAGGAAGTGACCTAGCTGATCCTGACTTGTGAATTTCTCGTAGTGCAATGCGGCCGGTATGGTTCCCGTCGACGCATCGGTGGCGGTCTTCTCATTCTCAAGAGTGGGCTTTTGCATAGCCGCCATCAGAGGCCCTGCGCCGGTTGGATCCTTCGTTGTGCAGCTGGCGCTTTGCGCGGTAGGCACCCCGCTCTTCTCACCGGAAACTGCGCACCACACTGGACGCTCCGGGGCCGGTGCTTCCCATGCCATGTTGTAGATCTGGCTGGTTGGCCGAAGATTCTTTGCCGGATTGCGATGGCAATCGAGGCACCACTCCATTTGAAGAGTGTTCTGCGCGTACATCAGCGGCATCTGGTCGACGCGGCCATGGCAGCTTGCGCAGCCGAGGCCCTTGTTCACGTGAATCTCATGGCTGAAGTAGACGTAGTCGGGAAGGTCGTGAACCTTGATCCATGGCAGTGACTGGCCGCTTGCCCAGCTGTCGCGCACCGGCTGCAGTAGTGCAGCATTCGTCCAGATTTGTGCGTGGCAGTTGATGCAGGTCTTGGTGGGAGGAATTCCGGCGTAGCTCGATTTCTCAACGCTCGTATGACAGTACTGACATTGAAGCCCCAGTCCCGTTACGTGATGCTTATGACTGAAGGGGACCGGCTGCTCGGGACGTTGACCCTGGCGAGTTACCCATGGGGAGCGCTGCAATTGGTCCAGTGTTACTCCGAGAGCGATCACTATAAGACCCGTCAGCACCAGGCTCGCTCGAGCCAAAGCATTGGAGCTGCGGTCAAAGATCTGCGCCATGAATGCTTTCCTGCTTGTTGTTCGTTAATCAGTCGATTGTGCGCGCTGTGCCGGCGATCACACAGGATATGGTCAGATTTCGATTTCGGATAAAAACCACCTGAAAGGTGGACGACCCCGAAAGTTCAATATAGCAGCCGAAGGCCTATCTGCAACGGTCTCAACAGTTGAGGGATGAAAAAATGTTTATGCTGCTTAATTTTTTGTAATCCACTGAAAGCTAAACAGGTTCTCTCGCCATACGTGGTCCGCAAAAACGCCCGTCACTGCGCTCAAACTGTCCCAAACAATGGGATGAATTTCGAGCAGTTTTTGCACCGTAAGCGCTGCGATCGGTCGTCAATATCGCCACGATTTCACATCCGCCCCAGTCGGCGCGGTTGCCACCATGTGATCGACCATTACTGGGAGGATCCGCTGCAGCCAGTCCGCATTGTTTTGCTGCATGGTGTACTCGCTCGGCCCCCCCGTATAGCAATGGGGCATTCCAGGCCCATACTGAAACGTCGCATCGGAGTGCGGATTGTGCGTACCCTGGAGCTGCTTGTCCAGCATGTGAACTGCGTTGTTCAGGAAGTACGTATCCGCATCGCCAACCGTGATGTGAAGCTTGCCTTCGAGCTTCGGACCTAATGTTGGCCAATCACGCTTGAGAATCGCGGCAAGATCGTAGTGATCACGCCAATAAGCAACGACCTTCTTGTCGATCACGCCGGTCTGCGGATCGATCACCTGCGCAGGATACCCGTCTTCTCCCGCTGGCGAGTAGACCGCCTGCCAAATGTCCCACTGCTCCGTTGAGCGGCCGTGCGTCCCGAGAACCAGTTCATACGCATATTCGTCCCCGGTAAGCGCGATAATGGAGCCATCTGTCTTGCGATCGCCGGGGATAGGCACCTCGCCGAAGTTCCCCTTTCGCACAAAGGCGTTGCTGTCGTTGTACAAGTCGACATTCTGATAAGCATGGAAGTCGACTGGATCCGGACACGCAACGAAGGCGCCATTGTAAAAATCGGGATAGAAAACCTGGGTAGCGAGCGCCTCCCATCCTCCGGTCGATCCGCCAAAAGTTGCGCGAGCCCAGCCCTGCCCAATCCCGCGATATTTCTTCTCCAGCATCGGGATCAGCTCTTCATTGATGGCGGAACCGTACGGACCCACATTGGCGGAATCAACATCGTAGGAATCGTCGTAGTAGGGATTCGCGTTCTGAACGTAAATGAGAATCACTCGCGGAAGCCGGCCCGATATCCAGTCCTGATAGAGACGGAAACCGAGTTGCTGCCGGCGAAAGTCACGCGCCTTGGTGTCCGTCGGCGGCACGGCTGTGAAATGGGCGGGGCCGATACCCGCGTGATAGTGATCCTGGTACACAACTAGGGGATACTTCGCATCCGGATGCTCGTCGAATCCATCCGGCAGCAGCACCCACGCTCCCAACCACGTGTCGCGTCCCCAGAAGGCGCTCAGCTTTGCGCTGCGGAATCGCTCATACTTCAGCCATTTTCCTGTCGGCTGCTGTTTGGCGATCACGAGCGGATCCTCCGCCGTACCCTCGATCGGCGGAATGACCTGATTGAGGGTGAGCCTGATCGTCTCAGGCGACTTCGGATCGAAGTGGACCTTCTGCGGCTTGCTGTATGGGTTGCCGGGCTTCAAATTCCAGTGCTGGCCTTCGCCTCTGTCAGGCGGAAGCCACACTGTCTTCCCTGAGGAGAGATGGAATTGTTCGTAGACATTGAAAACGCCCTGGACGTAATAGTCGCCCGCATCGAGGTTCGCGAGCGACCGGCGCGGATACCCAAATGTTCTCGCATCGATAACGAGCGGCGTCCCTGCCGGAAGATTCTCTGCATCGACACCGAATCCCTGAGCCGAATCGTAGCTCTCTGAGAGTTGATTGCGCGGCTCTGGGTCGTTGGTCTTCGAAATAACCAGGATCAAATGTCCGTTAAGGGGCTTCGATGACGAAACGGACACTTCGATACGCTGCGCCGCGCACACAGACGCAGCAGATAGCAGGAAGATCAGGGCGGGCGACGCTTTCGTCATGGTTCTTCTCGGTTCAATTGAAGTCTATCGCGCTCATGTAATGGTCCACGGGAGGATGCAGGATTCCAAACATCTCTGACGAATCATCCGAACTGGAAAGCGACTGAGACCGAGCGCAACTTCCGACACAATCGCGGGAAAATCGAGGTCGGCACTTTAGAATTCATAAAAGACTGCGACCATCACCCTCCTGAGAATTCTTATTTGAGAACGTCGACGTAATTGAATTCGCCGAGCCTGCCCGTATACGCCGTCGGTGGCCTGAAAGGACATGACCATGAAATACGCCGGACTGCTGGTAATGCCCGCAGGTTTTTTCCTCACCATCGCCGCCGATGTTCTCTTTTCCGGTGCAACCCAGCGAATGGCATTCGTTTTATGCGGGCTCGCAGTTGAAGTGTTGGGCCTCGTTGTCGCGGTGCGCGGTCACATACAGCTGCGGAGCGAAAACCGATGACACCGCTGGCACCAATGCCCTTCCCTGAGACCTCGTTCGCGCTGACCTTGATCCTGTTGTTGCTGGCGCCACTGGCAATCGCCGGGCTGGCGCTCGTGAACACGGGGCTGGGTCGTTCGCGATCGGCAGCGCAGTCGATGCTCGGCACACAGGTCGTGATCTCCACGGCAGTGATCGCTTTTGTCGTTGTCGGATGGGCGATAGCGGGTGAAAGCAATCGCGACCTTGTCGTTCATATTACGGGCAAAGCATGGGACTGGGCCGGATCAGAACGATGCTTCGGACTCGGACTATCGTCCGCTCCGCCGCGCGCCCAGTTGATTCTGCTGTTCGAAATGCTCTCGGCAGCGTTGGTTGCGTTGATTCCCTGGGGCTCTGGCGCAGACCGGCTACGTCTCCCGGCGGGAGCAGCCATCGCTGCATTGCTCGGTGCCGTCGTGTTTCCCCTCGTCGCCCATTGGTCTTGGAGTGGATGGCTCGCGCAGCTTAACAGGAACTTTGCGATTGGCAGCGGATTCGTCGATGCGGGCGGAGGGGGGTCTGTTCACGCTCTTGGCGGACTCGCCGCGCTTGCTGCGATTTGGATTGCCGGTCCCCGCAAAGGAAAATTCCCACGCGAGGGACTCTCGACGGCAATGCCGGGACACAACGTAGTCTATGTCCTCTTCGGAGCGCTCTTAGCTCTGGTCGGCTGGCTTGCGTGGAACATGGCCGGAGCCCTGCTCTGGTTGGATGCGGCGCCGTCTCTCCTGGCCGTGGTCGCCGTGAACACAATCCTCCCGGCAACGACCGCCTTAGGTGCAACCTTTCTGGTGACGCGAATTCGGTTCGGCAAGCCCGATGCAAGTCTTTGCGCGAACGGGTGGCTCGCAGGACTCGTAACCTCGAGCGCATGCGCCAGCGTCGTTTCCCCACCGGCCGCCATGTTTGCGGGTTTCGTGGCGGGTGCCTTCACGCCACTGCTGGTCGAGTCGTTTGAACTTGCCTTGTCGATCGACGACCCTTCGGGAGCAGTGAGCGTTCACGGAGCGGCGGGATTGTGGGGGCTCCTTGCGGCAGGCATTTTTTCCTCTCGAGAGGGCCAGTTCCTTCCCCAATTGATCGGAATTTCGATGCTGCTGGGGTTGGTACTGCCCGCTGTCTATGGGCTCTTCTGGCTGACGGATCGGGTGATTACATTCCGGGTTGAGCCTGACGGCGAGCGGCTTGGAATGGACCTGCACGAGCTGGGTGGAAATGCCTATCCGGAATTCGTGGTCCATCGCGACGAATCCTATCGTTAACTCCTTGCTGACCAAAGTGATCGGCTCGCGACTGAAATCGCACAAAAGTGTGCTGCACAGGCCGTTCCGGGTAGGGTAATCTAGGCGGCAGGATTCCACCTCAGCCCCAAGGATCAATAAAGCAGATGGGAATGCTGACGCGCCTTTTCTACCCCTGGGGTTTGATACTCCAGGTGGTCGCTATCGTTCACTTCATTCGGCGCCGGCCCGATACCTACTGGCTGTACATCATTCTGTTCCTCGGGCCGCTTGGCGCACTCGTCTACATCTTTGCCGAGATGGTTCCGGATGTCGGACTCCTGAACCAGTCCTTCAAAGGCATGTCGCGCCGTAAGCGCATCGCTGAGTTAGAGCTGATGATCCGGGACAATCCCTCAGTCGGCAATCTCGAAGAGCTGGGCGAGCTCTACATGGAAGACGGGAAGCTGCAGTTGGCGCGAGCCACCTTCAGCAAGGCGATCGACGCCCGCGCGACGTCGCTTGATTGCTTCTACCGCCGTGGCGTGTGCGCCATTCTGCTAGGCGATGCACCGGGAGCGCTGCCTGATCTCGAGAAAGTGGTCGCCAAGGACCCCAGCTACGACTTCAATCGCGCCCCCGCCTTGCTGGCACAGGCCTATGCGCTCACAGGCGAGAAGACAAAGGCAGAAGCGCTCTTCAGACGCGTCACTGTTACCTCGACTCTTTCCGAGACCTACCTGAACTTCGCCGACCTCCTCGCCTCTGAAGGGCGTACCGCCGAAGCACGCGAGTGGGCGCAAAGAGTTCTCGATAAAGAGCCGACCATGCCACGATATCTGCGTCGGCGCGAACGGCCCTGGTCGCAGCGTGCTAAGAAGACGCTGAAAAAACTGCCTGCGTAAAGACAGCGAACATGAGGAATCAGATCGGCGGATCTGTCGCTATTTCCACGCAAGAGCCAACATCAGGGCGAAGAGCAGAACGGGAAGAACAACCAGAGCCCCGTAAAGCAGAAGTCTCTTTCGAGATCGAGACTGCTTCTTCGTGTGGCCCATTAAGGGTCGGCCGTCGCGAGGCTCCACGCCAACTTGCTCCTGATGTTCGAGGTCCCACATCATTTCGCTCGCGGTCGCGTAACGATGTCGCGGCACACGCTCGAGTGCTCGATAGAGAATCTCCTCGAGTTCAGGGGACAAATCCGGATTAAGATCCCGGGGCGGCTTCACATCATTGAGAACGCGCTCATTCATCACAGCGAGCGGATTGGAACCCGTGAAAGGTACGCGCCCCGTAAGCATCTCGTAAAAGATGATCCCCATGGAATAGATGTCGCTGCGCTGATCCCCTCGTGCGCCCTTCACCTGTTCCGGCGAAATATAATCCGGCGTGCCGAGAAGCGATGAGACGTTCACGAAAGTCAGGCGTCGCGCGTCTTCCTTCATCGCGATTCCAAAGTCGATGAGCTTAATCTGGTCGTTTTCATCGACCATGATATTTTCTGGCTTCAGATCCCGGTGCACGATGCCGTGTTTATGCATGTAGTCGAGGGCGTCGCAAATCCGGTGGGCGAGCGTCGAAGCTCGATCGATGCTGAGTATCTTCTCATCGTTCAGAATCGTGCGGAGCAGCCGGCCATCTACCCACTCGATCACCATGTAAAGACGGCTGCGCTCTTCGTCGTTCAACGTCTTCACGATCCCGGGGTGATCCAACTGACGGCCAATCTCCTCTTCGCGCTTGAATCGCTCGAGCAGAACCGGGTCCGATTCCATCTCTGGATGAGGAACCTTGATCGCCAGTTCCCTGCCTGAGTTCAGGTCCGTCGCCTTGTACAGCGTCGACATCTGGGTATGCGCGATGACCGCGTCGATGCGGTAGTGGTCAAGCGTATCTCCGGCGTTGAGGGTTGCCATGGGCGACTATGGTTCGATTGTTTCACAGTGATCCGTAAAGATTGAGTGAAGGAAGCTTCAGGAATCTATACTCGACTGAATTGATTTCCGGAGGTTCGATCGATGGCCACTGAGTGGCTGAGGAAGTCCGCGGTCTTGGTGTTGGCAGCATCGTGTGGGGCGATGGTCGCCCAGGATAAAGACAAAGTAAAAGACAAGGAAGTGTCCCCGGCAGCTCAAACTGTCGCTCCTCCTGATTCAATCACCGAAGGCACAGTCACCATCGGCGGCCAGGCCGTCGCATACAAGGCAATCGCCGGGACGATCACCGTCGGATCTACCGAGGCGCAGGACGCTACTCTGGCTGCGAACGGAAGCATCTTGCCAGATTCCGGCGTCAAGCCTGCGACGGATCCGAACGAGGCGCCCGCAACGGCGCGGATGTTCTATGTCGCGTACTTCAGGAAGGAGGCCGTCTCAGCACACCGTCCGTTGATGTTCCTCTACAACGGTGGTCCGGGGGCAGCAACCATGTGGTTGCACCTTGGCACGTTCGGGCCGCGTCGCGTGGTGGTGCCGGATACCAAACACCAGGCTGCCGCGCCGTACAACGTAGTCGAGAACCAGTACTCCCTTCTGGACGTTTGCGATCTCGTATTCATTGATGCTCCGGGAACTGGGCTCAGTCGCACATTCGGCAAAGAGAAAGCAAAGGCCTTCTACGGCATCGACGCGGACGGGCACGCATTCGCGCGATTCATTCATCGGTTCCTCTCCAAATATGACCGCTGGAATTCGCCGAAGTACCTGTTTGGAGAAAGCTACGGGACTCCACGTTCAGCGGTTTTGGCGTCCGATCTCCGTGATGTTGACCTGAACGGAATCGTGCTGCTTTCGCAAATCCTGAGCTTCGATAATTCCGTCGATGATCCAAGGTGGAATCCCGGAGTCGACCAGGCGTATGCGCTTGCACTACCCACCTATGCGGCCACGGCCTACTACTTCCACAAGTTGCCAGCCCAGCCTCCGGCGCTCAAACCTTTCCTTTCAGAGGTCGAGAAGTACGCACTCGGCGATTACATGGCGGCGCTGCTGAAAGGCAGCGAGCTTTCCGATGAAGAAAAGCACACGGTAGCGGAGAAGCTGCACGGTTATACAGGGCTTCCAATCGATTATCTGATCCGCTCAGATCTCCGTGTGGTTGGCGGCGACTTCTCGAAAGCTCTCAAACTCGACGAAGCGACGACCATTGGAAGGCTCGACACGCGATTCCAGGGGCCAGACATCAATCCCCTGAGCGAAGGCGCGGACTACGATCCCCAGAGCGACGCCATCAGTTCGGCATGGACGGCCGCCATCAACGACTATCTCCATCGAGATCTGAAGTACGGGCAGGAAAGCACGTATTGGAGCTTTGGCGGGGCGGGTGGCGACTTCAGCTGGGACCTCCGGCATCACGCACCCGACGGTCCCCCGGCCAACGACGTTGAAACCGGCGCAAACGTGATGCCCGACCTGGCCTTCCGGATGAAGCTGAATCCGAACATGAAGATCATGCTGGCAGGCGGGTATTACGACCTGGCCACTCCATACTTCGAGGGAATCTACGAGATGCATCACTTACAGATTCCCAAGGCTCTTCAGTCGAATATCAGCTACCACTATTACGAGGCGGGACACATGATTTACGTGAACGAAGAAATCCTCAAGCAGTTCCGCACTGATGTGGCCGCGTTCATCAAATCGACTGAAGATGGAAGGTAAGTCCCTGATCCAGAGAGACGCTCTATCATGTTGTGAGCCTATGCACCGCTCTCTGAGATTGCTCGTGGCTGGCCTCTTCATGATCGGGGGGCTCGCTCCCTCGCCAACGTGTGCTGCCGCCGGGAAGAAGGACTCGCCCAGGCATCCAACACAGGAAACAGGCTTCCTCAATCGTAGAATCCAGATCGGTGCGGCTACTTACCGTTATCAGGTGTACCTGCCCGAAGAATGGCGGCGCGACGATCATAAGCTGTGGCCAGTCATTCTGTTTCTGCACGGGCGCGGCGAGCGTGGACAGGAAGGCATGTGGCAGACACAAATCGGACTGCCGCAGGCCATCCGCGATCATCCGGAGCGCTGGCCATTTGTCGTAGTGATGCCGCAGTGCGCCCTCGATCGCTACTGGACCGACAAGGAAATGCTCTCGATGGCCATGGCGGAACTCGACCAGGAAATCCATGAGTTTCATGGCGATCCTGCCAGGACTTATCTATCCGGCCTCTCAATGGGAGGATACGGGGCCTGGGAACTCGCGCGCGCTTATCCCACCCGCTGGGCTGCCGCGGCAATTGCCGCGGGGGGTATCTTCTGGAGCTACGCTCCGGAGCGCTGGCAACAGGCACCAAAACTGACTGCTGATTACGCACAGGCAGTCAGCCGGATTCCGATCTGGCTCTTTCACGGAGCCGACGATAACATCGTGGTGCCCCGGCAGGACGAATTGCTATACGCATCTTTGAAAGCCGCAGGCGGACATGTGCGGTTTTGGCTCTACCAGGGACTGAAGCATGACTGCTGGACACGAACTTACCTCGAACCGGAACTTCCGAAGTGGTTGTTGTCGCACCACGTCGACTCCCGAGCCTTGCCGCCTTTCGCAGAGCGGACCGTCGTTCCCCTCCATCCACCGGCACTGAAGCTCACGCCTGTTCAGCTCGACAGCTTCGTCGGCGATTACGTCGACAAGCGAGGCCTGATCGTGATTTCCGTTTTCCGCCAGGGAGACGCGCTCTACCAGAAAAATCACTATGGGGAAATTACGGAGTTGGCAGCGGAGTCTCTGACCACCCTTTTCTATCCGAACGGCAGCAGCATCACCCGAATTGCCGTGGAGCGCGATCCTCTGGGCCGAGTGACAGGGCTAATCCTTCGGGATGACCGCCACGAGGAGCGTTGGGAACGAATCAAGCCCGCTTTGCGTAGTCATAACCAGCCGGAGTAAGAGGCGCGAAGGCAACCGGCTGCAGGAAACAAGTTCTGATTCGCGGCCTCCGAGTCCGTGGGAGGCAGCCATGTATTGCAGCAAGTGCGGCGCGATCGTCGGTGCGCAGCAAGGCTTGTGCGCCCGGTGCGGGCACTCGACGGCCGTCGTAGCAATAGCGAAGTCCGAACAGGGAGAGTTGGACCGGTTTGAACGCGCGATTCGGAGACTGAGCCGGTACTGGTATCTGTTCGCGGGTGTGAGTATGGTGCTCGGGCTGATTGGATTGTTTGCGGTCCAGACCGGACTATCGATGCAGGCGGGACCATGGGAGCCCTGGCCGCATCCATACATCTGGAACTGGACGCTGACAGGGGCGGAGTGGGGTGGACCCTGCTCCTGCTGAGAATAGGGCTTGCACTCGCCGCTGGATGGGGGTTGGCAAGAAGAACAGATTGGAGCAGGCCGGTGACATTAATCACCGCCGCCGTAGCGTTCACGCAGTTCCCAATTGGCTTGGCACTGGCGCTCTACACGTTTTCTCTATTGCTCGGGCACCATCACGCGCAGTTGTATGAAGCGTCTGAAGCGAAGACATTGATGATGAGATAGAGTTCCACCAAAGGCGCGCGAGACGTGCTCCGGCGCTTAGAATATCGAGCAACGCGAGGGAGGATTGGGATGTTCTGCAGCGGATGCGGTCAGCCACTTACACCAGGGCAGCAGATTTGTGCTAACTGCGGCCGCCCCACAGTTCCGGTCGCGCAGGCGTCGCCTGCACCGCCCATCCCTAACATCGCCTTCGAATTGGCCAACTATGCCAATCGCGTGCGCGCGCTCAGCACAGTCTGGTTCATCTACGGCGGGCTGATCCTGGTCACGGGACTGGTCGGATTATCGTTTGCCAGTTCCTTCTTCAACGGTGGGTTCGGCCCGTGGATGCGAGGACCGTGGGGCCATGGATTTGGTCCGGAGTTCGGGCCAACCATCCTCCGCTTCGCTTGGGTCATGATCATTCTGAGAGCTTCGCTCGCCTTTGTCGCCGGATGGGGACTGATGGAACGTGCTCCGTGGGGCCGTGTCGTCGCAATTGTGGCTGCGTTCCTGAGCCTCATCAAGTTCCCAATCGGAACGGCTCTTGGCATCTGGACCCTGGTCACACTGCTCGGATATCGAAACACGACACTCTACGATCAGCTCTGATCGCCGATCGCCTATCGATTTTCTCTTGCTGCAGCAGAGCCATCGCGTGCCGCGCCCATCAGGACAAGTGAGCGCTGAGCAAATGGTGAATACGCGAGCAGAGCCATGCACGCCAGCGCCAGTCCCGCATTGATGTGGTGCAAAAGCAGCAATGGCGAGAGCGCCCAGAGAACATCAGCGACCAGCAGGTACGGCCAGATCGTCAGGAACCTCCCGCGCATTCCTGGAGCGCGAAGAGCAATCGCTGAGATCAGATACGCGCGCACCGCGATCAGGATTGCGGCTGTACCCACCAGGACGTAAAAGATTCCAGTAGCCGCCTTCAGGGCCGAGAGCAACTCTTCGATCTCGCGCAGGTTGGCCAGAGTACCTACATAGAACCCGACGTACATCAGTTGCAGGACCAGAAAAAGGACTCGGACCACATTGTGGGGAGCCTCGGGAAGTTCAGCCTCCGTAGGAAGAAGCCCGGAGCCCGTTGTTGCTTCTCCTCCCGTCCCTGCCAGGGCACTAACCTCACTCAAGTTTCGGAACTCGCTCCGACTCTTCGTGACCGGCTTCGCCACAATGCGTTGCACCGGAGCTACAAACCGATATCCTCTACGCGCCAGCGTTTCAACGAAACGAGGGCTGCTGGCCGAGTCCCCAAGAGCTTCCCTGATGCGATTCACTGCCGAATTCAACCCGTGCTCGTAGTCGACAAATGTGCCATCGGACCAGATTGCCTGGGAAATCTCCTCGCGAGTCAGAACCTCTCCGGGCCGATCGAGCAACATGAGAAGGACCTGAAAAGGTTGCGAGTTGAGCTTGATCCTGATTCCCTGCTTGCGAAGCTCGCCTGTCGACGCGTCCGCCTCGAAAACTCCAAAGCGATAGCGCGGTGGTGGCGCGGTGTCCGGCATCCTTTCGAACAGTCTATCCGATGTTGGACCCTGTCTTCAGCGTGGGAAGGCAATGTACAAATCGACTGAAACCCCATTCCTGCATTGACTTGGACCGTGAGGTTCATTGGTGATCTCTTTGAGGTTCGATAGCTTGCGCTCGCCCTCGGCAACTGTCAAATTTGCATAGGATGAAGAACTCATTTCACCTATCGCGAACTCCCGTTTTCCTGATTCTTCTTACCCTGGTTGCAGGTGCCGCGGCGCCTTCAGTTCGGGCAGAAGCACCTCAGAAGGCATTGAGCGCATTCAACGCCTATATTGCAAAAGTAGAATCCCGGCTCGCACAACAGCACAAATCGCGGGAAGGATTTCTGGCTGATTCGCAAACCAGCCAAAGCACCGACGACCGGTTGCGCCAAGGCGAATTCATCATCGAGAAACTCACACCCGACAAGGGCGAGATCCCGGGCGGGATGCTTCATCACTGGCGCGGAACGGCCTTCGTCAAGGGAGCGACCGCTCCTGATTTCGTGCGACTGATGAAGAACCTCAGCCGGTATCCGCAGATGTACTCGCCGCAAGTGGTGAGTGCGGCAATCGTTTCGCCTCAGCGCGTTCCAGTTCCCGACCACTTTACGGCCACAATGCGCGTCAAGCAGAAGCACGTAATCACGGTCGTGCTGGATACCACCTACGACGTAAGCTACGCCCGCCTCGACGCCCAGCACGGCTACAGCACCTCGCGCAGCACGAAGATCGCCGAAATTGAAGACGCCGGCACCGAAAAAGAGCGTGCGCTTCCCCCGGACAAAGAGCATGGATTCCTATGGGGCCTCAACAGCTACTGGACCTTCGAGGAAGGAGATGGCGGCCTCTACATGCAAATTGAATCCGTCTCGTTGACACGCGGCATTCCGGCCGGCCTGGGATGGGCCGTCGGCCCCTTCGTGGAGAGCGTGCCGCGAGAGTCCCTCGAATTCACCTTGCGGAACACCAGCAAAGCTCTCCAGAAATAGGCTTTGCCAAAGGAGAAGACAATGAGTACCTCGATATCAGGCGCTTCGAATTTTGCGACAGCTCGGCGTGTCAATCGCTCTCTCACTGCGCCCGCCGAGAAACGCGCATTGACGTGGATGGCCGAACGCGCACCCGCATGGCTGACATCAGACCAGCTCACAATGTTGGGGCTGTTGGCTCAGTTCGCAGCCGGCTCCTTCTACTTTCTCGCTAGTTACAACAAGTACGCGCTGCTCGGCGTGATTGCCTGCATCATCCTGAACTGGTTTGGCGACAGCATGGATGGAACTCTCGCTCGCGTCCGGAATCAGCAGCGGCCTCGTTTCGGCTTCTACGTCGATCATATGGTCGACATTTTTGGCTCTACCGCGCTGATGTGTGGGCTTAGCTTCTCTGGATTTGTACACTGGCCGGTGGCGATCGCCATGCTCATTGCGTTTCTGCTGCTCTCGGCGGAGAGTTACCTCGCAACATATACCTTGTCCTGTTTTCAGATGTCGCAAGGCATTTTCGGACCAACCGAGATCCGCATTCTGCTGATCATCGGCAACCTCGCCCTGCTACGCAGCCCTTACTCCACGATCTTCGGACACAAGTATCTTTTGTTCGATGTGGGCGGCGTGATTGCAGCCACCGCGATGACAATCATGGTTATTGTCGTCACGCTGCGGCACACTGCCGACCTCTACAAGCAGGAACCATTATCGTGAATCATTCAGTTCGCAGCGCCTTTAGCGGATCGATACTTGCGGCCCGGCTCGCCGGTGCTGCACTCGCAACGAAAGCAACGATCGTCACCCCGATCACTGCCGTCCCATATGTCACCGCGTCAAGCGGCTGCACGCCATACAGCGATGAAGAAAGCGCGCGCCCGATCGCAATTGCGAGCGGTACCCCTGCCGCAACGCCAATCGCAGTGAGCACGAGGCTGTCGCGCAGTATCATCCACACCACCTCGCCCCGTCCCGCCCCCATCGCCATGCGAACTCCAATCTCGGCTGTCCGGCGGTTCACGCGATAGGCAAGCGTTCCGTACAATCCAGTTGCGACAAGCACCACCGCGAGCAGGCCGAAGCAGCCGGCGAGGCGGGCGAACAACGTCTGACTCGAAATGGTCAGGTCATACTGCGCGCGCTGATTCATCGGCTTGATCAGAGGCAAATTCGGGTCCATCTGCTGAACCACCTTCCGCGCCGATGGCAATATCGCAAGTGGATCGCCATGCACGCGAAGTTCGACATCCATCTTGCCTGCAATCGGAATCTGCGCGTACTCGTACCACGCCATCGGAATCGGCTCCTCGTCAATGCTGCGGTACTTGTGATCCTTGACGACCCCAACGATAGTCATCTGGTACTGTCCATCCTCAGTTCCGATCACATGTCCCAGTGGATTCCGGTTGGGAAAGAATCGCTTTGCGAACTGCTCGTTGATGATGCCAACATGCGGCGAGGTTTCAGTATCTGAATCGGCAAAGTCGCGTCCGGCGAGTACCGGCACACCAAGAGTGGTGAAAAAACGCGGGCCGGCAACATTACTGCGCACCGTCCTCGAACTGCCATTGGGAACGTCGGGTAACCGGCCATCCACCGTCATGTCGCTGTTGTTGGACGACCAGGAACCAATGCGCCACGCCATCACAGTCACAGACTCCACGCCCGGCAATTCGCGCAGTTTGCCGATCAGATCTCGGTAGAAGGCTTTGCCTTGTGGAACTGAGGTGACGTGGGGGTTGACTCCGAAGACGACGAGCCCATTGACCGGGAATCCAAGCGGCGTGTTCTCAAGGTTGCGAAGCGTGCGAATCAGCAGTCCCGCTCCAACAAGCAGAACAACGCAAAGTGTCATTTGGAATGCAACCATGGTGCGGGCCCCGCGGGATCTTCCGGCGTCAGCGTTCGACGTCGCGGCTGATGTTTTCAACCCGAGAGCGGGACGAGCCGCTAAAGCCATGCGCAATGGGGCGAGCCCGAAAAGCAGCGCTGCAACCACCAGGATGCCGAGCGCAAAAACCAGTACGGTCCGATCAGGAGCCAGGCTCGACTCAATCTGTGCCCACGAAGCGAGCGCACGCGTCGCCATCTTCGCGAATGCCCACGCGAGCACACCACCTGTGGCAACCAGCAGCAGGCTTTCGGCAAGCAGCTGCCGCAACAAATCTCGACGCCCTGCCCCTAGAGCCAGCCTCATACTGAATTCGCGCTGTCGCGCCGCATTCCGCGCTGTCAGCAGCATCACCACGTTCGTCAGCGCAATCAGCAGGACCAATCCGACCATCGCCATCAGCATCCGCAAGGGACGACCATACTCTTGGCTATAGCCGGGGAAACCCCTCGCCTCTTCCAAGCTGAGCACCGGTGGCTTTTCGCCGGCAGTGGGAGAACCGAGTCCAATGTACGCAGCGCGCTGGAACACCGGATTGAGAGCTGCCGCCGTCTGTTGCTTGTTAACGTCCGGTGCGAGCCGGCCGATCATCCGCAGACACCACCACGTCGGGTTGTCAGTGTAGGCCTTTCCATCTTCAAGCGGATTTCCCCAGGCATTGAGCTCAGGACGGTTCTGAAGAGGAATCCAGAAGTCCGCCGAGCCGCCTGCTTCAAGTCCTTCGAATCCTTCACCCGCGATGCCCACAATCGTGAACCCAATTCCATTCACAAACAGCGTCGTGCCGAGCACCTCTGGATCTCGAGCGAAACGGCGCGTCCAGTAGTCATAACTGATCACCGCAATCGGGGAATGATCTTTTTCATCCTGTTCCGTGAATCCCCGCCCATGCGGTAGTTTCACGCCGAGACCCGAGAAGAAAGTGCCGCTCACCATGTCGCCTTCGGCTTCTTCGGGCTGCGCCCCGTAGCGGACTGCGACTTTGCTGCCCGACAGAGCAACATAGGCGATCACATCCGAGAGCCCCGGATGCTCATCGTGCAGCGCCTGGTACACCGCATAAGACAACGTCTCGTGCGAGTTGATCGTGCCGGTACCGTGAGGCGCGTTCGACGTGCGGAGGTAAACCAGCCGGCTCGGATCGGCGACCGGCAGCGAGCGCAGAAGGACTGCATTCATGACACTGAAGACAGAGGTGTTGGCACCGATGCCGAGTGCAAGCGTGAGGACAGCCGTTATCGCGAAGCCGGGACTGTGAACCAACGATCGCAAGCTGTAACGCAGATCCCGCACGAAGCTGTCGAGCCATTCGATACGGCTCTTCAGATAGAAACGTTCCTTCGCCCTGCCAACGCTGCCGAATTCGACACGCGCGCGCCGACTCGCTTCTTCATCAGTCATGCCTTCAGTCCGGAGTTCGTCGGCCTCAAGTTCAAGATGCGAGCGAATCTCTTCCGCAAAATCCTCAGCACTGCGCTTGCGATTGAACATTTGCTCAGCCCTCCTCAGCCTGCGGCTCGAGAATCAGGCCCATGGCACGCGTAAGACGCTTCCATTGATTGGTCTTCTCCAGCAGTTCGGCACGGCCCTTGGCAGTCAGCGAATAGAACCGCGCCTTGCGGTTGTTCTCGCTCACTCCCCATTTCGCTTGGATGAGACTCTTATCCTCCAGGCGCTGAAGCGCCAGGTAGAGTGAGCCGTGATCGACAAACAGAACCTCTTCTGACTGGCGCTGAATTGATCGCGCCACCCCTTGTCCATGGCATGGGCCTAGAAGCAGCGTTTTGAGGATAAGCAAGTCCAGAGTTCCCTGCAAAAGGGCCAGCCGCTCGTCATTGTTCTCTTGGGTCGGCATTCGACATGAGTATCCGCCCTCTTGGGTCGGATGTCAACATGAGTGTGACGAACAAGGGGGTCTGCCAGTAGGACAACGCGTCAGCACCGACAGTTTGAATCTAATGAGCAGGATTGCGCACTGAAACAGGCTGCTTTGGCTTCGTTCCACCCTCAGGGTTCATCCCCGGTCCGACCGTCGGGACAGCAGGATGAACCTGGTTGACCGCCGCAGGCAGCTTTGTCGCGATCGCCGCATTTGCTGATGGCGACTGCCGCGATTGCACCGACTTCGAATTGCTTTGCGGCTGGACCACTGAAGATTGCCGTGCTGTAGAATTCGCTGCCGTCGGAACAGTAGGCTTTACCGGCTGTGCCAGAGACGCTTTCAGAACCGGTTGATCCTCAACGTCCCCTGGAAACTGCTCGTCATCTTTGCCGGCAATAGCGACCTTCATAATCTGCATCCAGATGGGCAGAGCGGCTCGCGCTCCAGTTTCCTTCTCGCCAAGCGATTGCCGGCTATCGAACCCCACCCAGACCCCGCAGGTCACCGAAGGAGAAAAGCCAAGGAACCACGCGTCGGTATAGTCGCTGGTCGTACCCGTCTTCCCGCCAAGGGGATGATTCATCTGCGCAACCGCTGCACCCGTTCCGTGCGCTGTGACAGCGCGAAACAGCGTCATCATCGTGCGGGCTGTCTGCTGACTGATGATCTCGTCCACCGCCGGTGCATCTTCCCACAGCGTGATCCCGTCGGCGTTCGTCACCTTACGAATCAATCGTGGTTTCACGCGAATCCCGTCATTTGGAAAAACGGAGTACGACGTGACCTGCTCTTCAAGAGTAATCTCGGCTGCACCAAGCGCTACGGGAAGATAGGCCGGAATATCGGTGGTGACGCCGAATTTGTGCGCCGTCTCAATCACCTTGCGAATGCCCACTCGTGCCGCGAGCTTGACCGCCGGAACGTTGCGCGATTCGGCGAAAGCGTTCGTAATCGTCATTGCACCTTTGAAGTCATTCTCGTAGTTGTGCGGGGCATAGCTCCCGAAACTCGTCGGCGCATCGACAATGATGTCATCTGCCTTGACACCTTCCTCGATCGCGGTCGTATAGACATACGGCTTGAAGCTTGACCCGGTCTGACGTTCTGCCTGTGTCGCGCGATTGAACTGAGATGTCGCCCAGTCGCGACCACCAATCATCGCCAGCACATCTCCTGTGGTGTTGTCGATTGCGAAAACTGCGCCTTGCGTACCCGAATCCTGCTCAAGACTCGCCCGCCGTGCGACGCCTTCAAACGTGTCGCCGAGGTGGATGTAGATCACGTCTCCCGGCTTGGCCAAGGCGTTTCCATACCGCTGTCCAGTCCATGTCCAGTCTTCGGGCAGAAGAACCACCTGCTCGCCACCCACGTGAGCACGAATCTCAAGCGGAAGTGCCTGGGTCACGAGAGCATGTACGTAGTCACCGCCATGCGAAACGGTAGCCCAGTCAGGATGTCTGTAATCCTCCAATGACGAACCGCTCGCGAGCACATTCTCCAGCTTGCCTTTCCATCCGTGGCGGCGTTCGTACGCGGCAAGCCCGTCTGCGAGAGCCTTGTTGGCAGTCTTCTGCAGATCCAGATCGAGCGTGGTCTGCACCCTCAACCCCGCTTCGTGAACCTGCTCGGTTCCGAATTTTTTCTCCAGCTCGCGCCGTACTTCCTCCTGGAACCACGGCGCAACCGACATTTCAGGCTGATTGATGTGAAGACCAAGAGGAGCCTTCCTGGCCTGATCAGCCTGCTGGTGCGTGATCGCTCCATCCGATTCCATCTCGCTGAGAACAAGGTTCCGGCGGCGCAGCGCCTTCTCTGGGTTGATCAGCGGTGAATACGCGAACGGTCCTTTTGGAAGCCCTGCGAGCAGAGCAGCCTCGGTCAGGTTCAGATCTTTCGCATGCTTACTGAAGTAGAACTGCGAAGCCGCCTCAAATCCGTACATGCCGCTTCCCAGGTATATCTGATTCCCGTAAAGCGTGAAGATCTGTTCCTTCGTAAATGCGCGCTCGATCTGTATAGCAAGAATCGCTTCCTGCGCCTTGCGTGCGGCCGTGCGATCGAAATTGAGGAACAAGTTGCGCGCCAGTTGCATCGTCAGCGTTGAAGCCCCTTGCCCGCGGCCATGCGTGCGCAGATCGTGAACCAGAGCGCCGGCGATGCGGAATACGTTGATGCCCCAGTGAGAATCGAAGTTCTTGTCCTCGATCGAGATCACTGCCTGGCGAAGGACCGGAGCGAAATCATTGTGGTTGACGATGATCCGTTTCTCCAACGCGAACGATCCGATGATGCGACCCTTTGTATCGTACAGGTCGGTCATCGTAGAAGGTCTGTAGCGCTCGAGGTCGTTGATCTGAGGCAGGTTCACGGAGAAGACGAGCATCAGTCCCGCAAGCGAGCCTGTAATGATCGCAAGAAGCAGAAGAACGAGAAGGGCTGCCTTGCCGGCGACCTTGCGCTTGCCCCGCGGCTGCTTGGGCATCACAGGTGCGGGCTTCAGTCGGTGGGTGCGCCCGAGCCCGGGCGTTTGAACCGAATGTGCAGAGTGGGCAGCCAAGACAAAAGCCTCAACGGCAATCCTCCCGATTCTGCCTTTGATCAATCGCGGGAACGGGGATTACCTACCATCAAGGCTAGCATGGGTTTGAGTTGACAGACGGGTGGCCGCAGGGCAATGCGAACCACGCATTGCAAGTATGGGAAAACTCGATCAGAACTAGCTGGTTTTGGTTTTGAGCAGCTCAAGTGCCTTGTTCAAAGGCTCATCGCCTTTGTTGGGCGTCGCATTGTCCTCATCGACATCGTCGTCCTGGTTCTGCCCGACAATCACATTAGGGCCGACTGCCTCATCCTGGATCTTCTTGCCGTCTGGCCCGGCATACTTCGCGACCGTCAGCAGCAGGGCTGCGCCATCCGGAAGCTCAATAGTCTTTTGAACGGAACCCTCTCCAAACGTGCGCTCACCCACAAGATCGCCGCGCTTTGCGTCTTCAATGGCATCCGCAGCTAATTCCGCAGCGCCGTACGTTCCACGATTCACAAGTACCGCAAGCGGCGCGCTGGTCAGGTACTTCGAAGCATCGGCGCTGAACGTCTGTTTCGGAAATTTCTGTCCCTCGAGAACGGCAAGCGTGCCCTGATTGATGAAGAAATTTGCTAGGCGGATTCCCTGCTCAGGTTCCCCGGCTGACACGTCTCGCAAGTCGAGAAGAATTTTGCGAGTCTTCCCGGCCGACTTGATCTTCGCGGCAATCTGGTCAACCCGATCCGCGGTAAGCGCGCCAGGCTTCAGGTAGAGAATGGTTGAATTCTCATACTGCTGATCGCTCATTGCCGGCGTTGGAGTCACAGTGCGGGTGAGCGTGATCTTGTCTGGATCTGGCTTGCGCGGGCGAACCACCGAAAGCGCAACAGTGCTCCCCGGTTTGCCCTCCAGCATCAGACGAATGACGGCCAGCGAGAGTTCGCGCGTGGACGTGTCGCCAATCGACTCGATAACATCCCCATCTCCGAGATGCTCACGGTCCGCAGGCGAGTTGGGAACAACGCTGACGATGGTCGCATAGCCGTACCGCTTCGAGACAGTTACGCCAATCTGTGCCACTCCCGAAGTCGGCCTGTCCTTGTAGATCTTGTACTCGGTGGGAGTCAGATAGCTCGAGTCGGCATCCAGCGATTCCAGCAGCCCGTGCAGCGCGCCCGTGGTAACGGTATTAATGTTTGGGTCGGTCACGTAGTCGCTCTGAACCCTCTTCAGAACCTCGGCATACACATGCATCTGCCGATAGGCTCCATCCTGCTCGGCATGAACACCGAACATGCCAAATTCGCCCAGCGCGAAGCCGAGACCCAGGGCGGCGAAGATGGTTGCTGCCAAAACGAAGGACAGGCGCTGGAAAAGTCGCGACACACACACCACCGGAGACGGCCCCTCAGAGGGAAGCAGGCCGTTACTTGTATAGACGCAATCATAGCGCAAGGGGTGTTCTCAGAGGTCAGAGAACAGAGATTCGCTATCAGCAAACTTCCGGCGAAAGTAACTGTATCTAAATCAATCGTAGAGATGCGGATCTGGTGGCGGGGGAGAGGATCGAACTCTCGACCTTGGGGTTATGAATCCCACGCTCTAACCATCTGAGCTACCCCGCCGGACAAAGCGGTCATAACGCTCCGCCATTGTTGATGATACGGGGAACAAAACCATGCGGTCAAACCGGCTTCGCCGCCGCTCGAATGAGCACCCGCCAAATCTTGTAGACTCGCCTGCATGAGCAAGTTACGGATCGCCGGCGTGATTCCGGCACGGCTCGCCTCCACGCGCCTGGAACGCAAAGTCCTGCGTGGCCTCGCCGGGCGGCCGATGATCGAGTGGGTCTGGCGAGCCGCCGCCGGAAGCGGCCTGATGGACCCCGTAGTGGTCGCCACCGACTCCGATGAAGTTGCCGATGTCTGCCGCGAGCGAAGCATTCCCGTCGCCATGACCTCGCCACACTGCGCCAGCGGGTCAGACCGAGTGCGCGAAGTCGCCCGACAGATCGACTGCGACATCTATGTAAACATCCAGGGAGATGAACCAACCCTCACTTCCGAATTCTTCCCACCCCTGCTGGACCCCTTTGACCGGCCCGAGGTGCTGGTGACGACCCTCGCCGTGCGCTGCCCAGCATCCGACGTCCACAACCCCAACGCGGTAAAGGTCGTGACAGCTGTGGATGGTCGAGCTTTGTACTTCTCGCGTGCGGCCATTCCGCACGATCGCGACACCTCGGGATTCACCGGCTATCGCAAGCACCTCGGAATCTACGCCTACCGTAAGGCTGCGCTCGAAAAATTCGCTGAGTTGCCGGCTGGCTGGCTTGAATCCGTTGAGAAGCTGGAACAACTTCGACTCCTCGAAGCCGGAATCAACATTCATGTGGCATCTGCTCCCGCAGACACAATCGGCGTCGACAGCGAAGAAGATCTTCAAAGAGCCGAAGCGGTGCTCTTTTCCCGGGAAGCAAGCGGCTCATAGCGGGTCGCGCGGCCCTGCCGCCCGGCTCCGTTTGCGATCTGCAGGCGACAGACTACGAGCTGGTTTTCCGAATTGCGCGCAAGAATCGGAGTGTACGGAAAACGCAGATCGCACAACATGAGTGCATGACGAACAACGTTCAACTCGCAGATGTGAAGTCCATGATCCAAAAGACTGAACAGATTGATGCCGAGCATGCGTGGCAACAGCTCTGCCGGCGCGATCGCACGGCGCGGTTCTTCTACGCAGTGAAAACCACGGGGGTCTTCTGCCGTCCGGAATGCAAGAGCCGCCGTCCGCTGCGCGAGAACGTGCGATTCTTCTCGACCGTCACCGATGCTCAGAACGCAGGCTTCCGTGCCTGCAAACGCTGCAAGCCCACCGTCGCGCGCGCCAACTCGATGGGCGCAGTCCGGGCGCACCTGGAGCGCAACATTGATCGCTCTGTGTCCCTGGCGGAACTCGGTCGTATCGCCGGCATGAGTCCCTTCACCGTGCAGCGCGTCTTCAAGCAGGAGATGGGAGTGAGCCCCCTCCAATACCAGCGCTCGCTGCGCGCCGGCAGGCTCCGCGATGCGCTCAAGCAGCAGGGCCGAGTCACCGATGCAATCTACGATGCGGGGTTCGGTTCATCCAGCCGCGCTTACGAGGGAGCGCAGCTCGGCATGACTCCCGCCCGGTTTGCGCAAGGTGGGAAGGGCGAACAGATCCGCTGGTGCGCGGCGCGGTCGCCATTCGGGTGGGTCGTCGTAGGCAGCACCGATCGCGGGCTTTGCTGGCTCTCGCTCGCATCGACGCGCGACGAAGCCGAAGCAAGCCTTCGCGATGAATTCCCCGCGGCTGAATTGCGTCGGGACCCCTCGCTCTCAGAATTGGTGGAAATGGCCCTCGCAAGCGTCCGCGACGGATCAGACCTCACAAGACAGGGCGCCCTCGGAGGCGGACTCGACCTTCGTGGCACCGTCTTCCAACTGCGGGTCTGGCAGGCGCTGCGTCACATTCCCCGCGGCGAGACCCGAAGCTACAGTGAGTTAGCCCGCGAAATCGGTGAGCCTAACGCGACCCGTGCCGTCGCCCGCGCATGTGCCACAAACCGCGTAGCGTTGATTGTGCCCTGTCATCGCGTGGTAGGAGCCGACGGATCGCTCACGGGATATCGCTGGGGCGTTGAACGGAAACGCGAACTTCTGGCTGCAGAACAAGACTGAGCCCTGAGGTGTCCCGTCACCTTCGCGGGACGCCGAGGGCTGAAACGGTCAGCAGGTGCCATGGCGCTGAACCCGAAGCCAGGCGCTCTCTTGCTGAGGCGCATCGGCGTTGTAACTCCAAACGCCTCCGCGCCCAGCCGATTCATCGCACTCCTTCCGGCGAAGAGAAGGAATACGGAACAGGTCGGCAGCCCTTGCCGCGAACAGCCCCAATGCCGCAATCGAAAGTGTAGATAGAATTCCGTGTGTCATCAATGTGACCCGTAGTGGTTTATTGCGGATGCGCTCAGGCTTCGCCGAATTGAAGCCAGAGCGCGTTGATTTAAAGCCGGAAACCGCCGGCAGCGTGAATGGCCTGGCCATTGATCCAGCCTGAATCCTCAGAGGCTAGCAGGGCTGCAGCTGTCGCTATGTCCTTCGGCTGACCAATACGGCCCAGAGGGGTGCGCGATTCTGCAAACTTTTGGAAATCACTCCCCACAATGCCGGCTTCGTGCGCGCCCTCTGTTTCGATCATCCCAGGGTTAAGCGAATTGACGCGGATCTTCTTCGAGCCAAGTTCCTGCGCAAGCGAGGCGGTAATGGTGTCCACCGCGCCCTTCGTGGCGCTGTAGACGCTGAGATTCGCTGCGCCGTCTTTCACCACCGAACTGATGTTGATAATGCTGCCGCCCTTGGGATTGAACTGCGCCACCGCAGCCTGCGTAACAAGCAGCAATCCGAGAACGTTGATGTTGAACTGCTTGTGAAAGTGATCGGCAGTTACAGCTTCCAGCGGGGCGAATTCGTAGATCCCGGCGTTGTTCACGAGAATGTCGATGGGACCGAAATTCTTGACCACCGTGCTGACCAGCGGACCAATCGAATCAGGGTCGGCCACGTTGGCCTGCACCGCGATTGCTTTGCCGCCCGCCTGCTTGATCTCTGCCACCACCCTCTCAGCCGCGTCCTTGCTGCCCGAATAGTTGACGGCCACTGCCGCGCCCTGCGATGCCAGTTCCTTTGCGATTGCCGCTCCGATGCCCTTGGATGCGCCGGTTACCAATGCCACTTTGCCCTGCAGTTTGCTCATATACCCTGATCCTCCGACTCTTCTGTTGCCCGGCGTCCATTCACTTCGACGTTTCGACAACTATCGAATTGATGTGAGACTTCCTGAGAGGATTCAGAAGGATTGTGAAAATCCGGAGAAAGACGTGTTACCGCGTCGTGCAGGCGGCCGGGCTAAGCGATTGAAGGTACGCAGAAAGCGCCTCAAGCACCCCGGGCTTCATCGTCAGGAATGCAAACTTCCCTTCTCTGCGGACGTCAATCAACCCGCTGGTCTGCAGTTCCTTGATGTGGTGCGACAGCGTCGCCGCCGAGATCGCGAGTGCTTCGCCCGCCATTGAGCACGTGAGCGGACACTGCGAACGAGCGATCTTCTCCAGCAGTTCGAATCGCTTCGGATCAGAAAGAGCCTTGAGGATCGCGGTGCGCTGGGCTCGCGTGAGTTTGACGGGCTTCGCGGCGGGTGCAGGATGCGCTTGTGGATTGGCCGATGGCATCTTCACTTCGGAGAGTTGGATGCAATGGTAATCCACGGGGGCAGCGGACTCAGTGTTTGCGACGCCACTTCTTCGACCAGATCGCTGGAGGGCGGCGGCGAAATGGCCCGTCTGATGAACTGTTGACTCCGCAAGCCATCGTTCCGTGCGGGGGGAAATCGCAATTCTCGAACCCAACCCGCCTTTGGATCTCGGGATCAGTACCAGCATAGCGATGGCAACCAACATCCTGCCCATCAAAGACGGCAAAAGCTCGCTGGAATTCAGACGGATCCGACGGCTGTTTAATCCAGCGGCATACGCCGGAATCGGACCAGCCAACCAAATCGGGCGCCACGGCTTGAGGAACACCACACGTAATGCAGCAATTGCTGTCGACGTAGAAGTCGCCGGGCGCAGATGTCGGCTCCCTGATAATTTGAAATCTCAGATCGCTCATCGGGCGTCCAGTATAGATCGATAACGTCAGTGGGTTTTGGTCGCTACGGCCAGCAGTGTCTGGAAATGCGGCGCCTTCTCTTCCTTGTGCACAATCGACGTGTGGGCCTTCGCAAATCCTACGCGTTCGAGCATCGATTCCAATTCCGCTTCGCTGAAACCCAGCCACTCGTCGGCATACATCTCGCGCGCTTCCTCGAACCGGTGTTTTGCCAGGTCAAGGATCGCGATTCGTCCACCGGGCTTGAGAATCCGTGCCGCTTCCGCCACCGCGCGGTCCGGATGCAGCGCATGATGCAATGACTGCGAGAAGAAAACAATATCGACGGAAGCGTCGTCGATGGGAAGCTCTTCCATATCCCCGAGCCTATAGTCGACGTTCTTCACCTTGTTCCGATTCGCTTGGTCGCGGGCGAATTCGATCATCTTTGCCGACGAATCTATCGCAATCACCTTCTCGGCATTCTGCGCCAGCAGCAGAGAGAAGCTGCCGTCTCCCGCCCCAAGATCGGCAATCACCATCGGCGGCATCAGCCGCAACAGAGCCTCCGCCATTCCCTTCCACGACTTGCCCGGAACATAGTCTTTGCCCAGCCGCCCTGCAACACTGTCGAAGAATGCGCGCATCTTGTCCTGACGCTTCTTCACGACCCGCTGAGCCGCGGTTCGATCATGACCGGCCTCGGGAATCTCAGCCTCGGCCTCGCCCAGAAGCTTTTCCAGAACGCCGCCCCCGCCAGAGGCCGTTGTCAGGCGATAAAGGCTGTTCTTCCCAATCCGCCGGTCTTCAACCAGACCTGCCTGCTTCAGCTGCGACAGATGCGTCGAAATCGTGCTCTGGCCCATGACCAGGACCTCCTGTAGCTCGGCCACTGAAAGCTCTTCAGCCTTCAGCAGCAGCAGGATGCGGAGCCGGTTGGGATCGGCTACCACGCGAAGCATTTTCACAATTGACGCGGCCATGAGTTTCTGTTACATATCAATATATCACGATTCGTCGATATCAATCGCGATCAAGGAGAACTGAATGGCTTCCTCAACCCTGTCCCCAACTTTGGAGATGACCGAATACAAAGTTGCTGATCTCGCCCTCGCCGATTGGGGCCGCAAAGAGATCGCCATAGCCGAGCACGAGATGCCGGGCCTCATGGCCATCCGCAACAAGTACGCGGCAGAAAAGCCACTCAAGGGCGTCCGCATCACCGGCTCCTTGCACATGACTATTCAGACCGCTGTCCTGATCGAGACCCTCGTCTCCCTCGGCGCCGAAGTCCGGTGGGCCTCCTGCAACATCTTCTCCACCCAGGATCACGCGGCCGCCGCTATAGCGGCCAGCGGAGTTCCTGTTTTCGCATGGAAGGGTGAGACCCTTGAAGACTACTGGGAGTGCACCTACAAGGCTCTGAGCCACAAGGGTGGCAAAGGTCCCGAGCTCGTCGTCGACGACGGCGGTGACGTCACCTTGCTCATCCACAAAGGCTATGAACTCGAAGACGGAGATAACTGGGTCAACACCCCCTCCGGCAATCACGAGGAGCAGGTGATCAAGGACCTCCTGAAACGTGTCTACGCTGAAGACAACCAGCACTGGCACAAGGTTGTGAAGGAGTGGCGCGGCGTTTCAGAAGAGACGACCACCGGCGTCCACCGTCTCTACCAGATGATGGAAAAGGGCAAGCTGCTCGTCCCGGCCATCAACGTCAATGACTCCGTGACGAAATCGAAATTCGACAACCTCTACGGCTGCCGCGAGTCGCTTGCCGACGGCATCAAGCGCGCGACGGACGTCATGGTTGCCGGCAAAGTCGCTGTCGTCTGCGGGTACGGCGACGTAGGCAAGGGCTGCTCGCACTCGCTCCGCGGCATGGGTGCTCGCGTCATCGTCACCGAGGTCGATCCCATCAACGCCCTGCAAGCGGCGATGGAGGGCTTTGAAGTCACTACCGTTGAAGACACACTTGGTCGCGGCGACATCTACGTCACCTGCACCGGCAACGTGGACATCATCACCCTCGAGCACATGCGCAAGATGAAGGATCAAGCCATCGTCTGCAACATCGGACACTTCGACAACGAAATCCAGATGGACCGCCTGAACTCCGACAAGACCGCGCACAAGACCAACATCAAGCCGCAAGTCGACAAATACCACTTTGACGACGGCCACGAGATCTTCGTCCTCGCGGAAGGCCGCTTGGTAAACCTGGGTTGCGCTACTGGCCACCCCAGCTTCGTCATGTCGAACAGCTTCGCCAATCAAACACTGGCGCAGATCGACCTCTGGAAGAACAAGGACACCTACAAGGTCAACGTCTATACCCTCCCCAAGAAGCTGGACGAAGAAGTAGCTCGCCTGCACCTCGAAAAGATCGGTGTGAAGCTGACAAAGCTCTCACAGCGCCAGGCCGACTACATCGGTGTCCCCACAGAAGGTCCTTACAAGCCCGAGTTCTATCGCTACTAAGTGGTTGGGTTCATTCGTTCGTTCTCCGAATAGGCCGGGAGTAATCCCGGCCTTTCTGTTTTCATCGAGAGCCGCATCTGCTGCATATCTTTATGCCGCCCTGATTTGGATTTGATCCTGCCTGCCGTACTATCTCCCTACCTCTTCATCGCTTGCGAGTCTAAATCCGCCTAACCCTAGTCCCGATTCGAGACGGCTCGCAAGAGGTGAAGGATTAGGTTGCATCGGAAAGCAGAGGTGCAGGTGTCTCTCTCATGGCTCGATCATTTTGGCTCGATCGCGAGCATCCTCGGCTTGCTCGTCGGGCTCCCCGCAGTGCTTGCCGCGTTTTACCAGGCGCACAAGGCAAGGCAGGAAGCGCGTCAAGTCCGGGAAGGAAGCATGCACAGCCGCGATTGCCTGGAGTTCATCGTTGGAGATGGAACAACTGTGAACGTTGTGCCGCTCGAGACACTGAACTGGCTGCCTCGCGCGGGCGACATCATCCTGCTGCCCGGAGACGGTGTTGTCGCAGTGGCAGAGTTTATTCCAGGAGCCTATCTCGTCGAATCACTGGAGCACTTCTACGCTCCAGCCACGCACAAGAGGCGGCGACCTCAAGAAGCGCGGCTCACGAAAGTAGTCTGCGCCGTGACCACATTGAATCCGACATTCGAACACACAGAGGTGAAGGACGAAGTCTCCGAAGACGCCTCAGAGAAGATCGCGTAGCTCTACGGTCTGGTTTTGCGTCCATTCCCAAACAGGCGGTTCCATAAGCGCCATGCGGAGCTGTGCAGCAGATTCGTCTGCTCGGCCTTCAACGCGGCATACGATCTTTTTACATAAATATCGAACTCAGGAGGCCAGCCGATCGTCGATCGGCGCTCCGTAAAGTCGCCTTCGGCCCACTTGGCCATCACTGCCTTATACCCCACCACGTGGGTAACAAAATCCAGCAGGCACTGTGGCATCTGCTCTTCGACCACAAGATAGGCTTTCTCGATGATGATCTTCTCGCGAATGTCATTCAGCGGCATGAAGATCGTGTTCATCCAGAGAATCCACTCTTTCAATTCCGAGTCAAGAATTGGCTCGCTAACTGCTTTTCCTTGCCGTTTCAGCAGCGAACGATAAGCGATATTGCCCGCCTCCGATGCGACGTAGAGCGGACCATAAAACTCATTCAGGCGCTTGTTCACCAGGTCCAGCTTGTCGCGGTGCTGATTCAGCATGCGCGCGCCGATGATGGTGATCAGGTAGCCAGCGAAGGCGATGACGATGGTGAGGACTGCTGCGTTGTGCAGAATAGTCGGCACCGAGAGAACGTCCATGAACGATTCCTTTAGCGCAGCAGTATACCTGTGCGCTCCCCGCTTGAGTGTGATCGCCGGCAGAGTTGTTCTCGTTTCGGTGTGGGGTTCTCATTCTAGACTGGAATTGCCTTGGATTGAAGGAATGGCGTGATCCCCACAAACCTCGATCTCGACACGCTGCGCACGCTTGCCACAGCTCACGATCTGGGTGGATTCGCTCAGGCCGCCGATCGTCTGGGTCGCAGTCCTGCAGCTATCAGCCTGCAAATGAAGCGTCTCCAGAGCGAACTCGGCACTCCGCTGTTTCGAAAGAACGGCCGTGGGTTGTCATTAACGGATGCAGGCGAAACTACGCTCAATTACGCTCGCCGCATACTTGCCTTGAACGATGAATTACTTGAGACCATACAAGGCGCTTCGGTCGAAGGCGTAGTGCGTCTCGGCTGCCCACAGGACTTCGCTGCCATCCTTCCCGGAGTTCTGTCCCAGTTTTCGGCCATCTACCCCCGCATGCGCATGGAGCTGCGTGTCGAGGGTAACGCCGCCCTCGCCGACGCTGTCGAGAAGAGCCAGATTGATATCGCGCTGATCATCGGCCATGCTGACGGCTCCCGGGCGAAGCTCATCGGAGAGGTTCCGCTCATCTGGATTGCGTCAAGCAATTTCACGGCACCTTCCGGCGCGCCGCTCCCCATCGCAGTCCTGGGAGCACAATGCGCCTTCCGAAAATGCATGGTCGGGAAACTCGACGAGATCGGAATGCCGTATCGAATTGCCGCAACCAGTCCAAGCCTCGATGGGCTGTGGGCGGCCGTTCTCGGCGGCGCGGGCATCACAGCTCGCACCAGGCTCAATCTGCCCGATGGTGTCGTCGCGGGCGAAAAGCTCCTCAGCCTTCCTGTTCTTGGAAGCTTTCCGGTTACGATACATCGCAATCACCCTCCCGGCGCCGCATTCGACCATCTTGGCCGGTTGCTTGTTGAGGGACTGACGCTCAGAATGCGCAGTGAACCACGTGCGCATCGTCTTCACATAGCGGGAACACGTAAATCAAACTTAACTGTTCGCTAAAAACAATCAAATTGTTCATCCGCTCAAGTGTTGTTACTTTGTGCGCATGAGATCACTTCTGATGCTGTTTGCCATCATCGCTGCAATCGCGGTGCCGGATCCCCGCCACGCGCCTCCAATCGTCGGCACATGGACCCTTACCCACGCCGACAAGATCCTTCTCGATGGAAGGCAGGTGGCCGATTACGGAACCGACCCCCATGGAATCGCAGTCTTCACCGACGATGGCAGATACGCCGTGGAGATCTTTCGCTCCGATAGAACAAAGTTCGCTTCCGGCGACCGCGCGAGTGGAACTCCCGAAGAATACAAGGACGCCATTATGAGTACCAGCGCGCACTTCGGCCGTTACGTCGTTGATGCGGACAAAGGCACCATCCGCTTCTCTGTGGATCGGGCCTCTTTCCCTAATTGGGACGACACAACCCGCAACGCCACGTTTACGCTCGAGGGTGACACGCTATCATGGCGCACTTCTCCGCGACCGGACGGATCCATTCCCGTAACGATTCTCAAACGAGCCAGGCAATGATCCCAATCGTGCGATTCGCGCTATTTGGGCCGATGGACGGGTATCAACTTCGCCTTGGCTGGAGCGATCGCAATCTCGAAAACCTTGGCCCATAACTTGCCCGTGACGAACAGCCGATCGTGCTGCGCATCGTAAGCAATGCCATTGAGAACCGCACCATCGCTGGATAGTTGTTCTCGGGGCATCAGGCCTTTGAGATCGATCCAGCCAAGCACCCGTCCTGTGGCCGGAGAGATTCGTGCGATCCGGTTGGAATACCAGACATTGGCATAGATCTCGCCACGGATGAATTCGAGCTCATTCAGCTTGACTACAGGTTTGCCGTGATCGATCACGGTAACCCGGCGGACTTCCTTGAATGTTCCGGGGTCGAAGTAACGCAGCGTAGCTGTGCCGTCACTGAGAATGAGTGATTTTTCATCATGTGTTAGGCCCCATCCCTCGCCATTGTAGTGAAAAGTCCGCAGCAGCCGGAACGTCGCACGATCGTACACCAGCGCGAGGTGCGATTGCCAGGTCAGCTGGATCAGCGTGTTCCCCCACTCTGTCAGCCCCTCGGCAAAATACTGGTCCGATACAAGCTGCATACGGAGAATGCGCCCGGTTTCCAGATCCTCTTCACGAATGGTTGATTGCCCCTGAATCCCAGTGCTTTCGTATAAATGTCCATCCACATAGACCAAGCCCTGCGTGAAAGCATGTTGATCATGAGGATAGGCGTGTACAACCCGATACGTGTCGGCTCCAAACGCCAACGAAGATGCGATCAGAATGCATATACATGCGGTGAGTCGATAAACTGAGGGAAGCAGCATCTCTTCCGATTGTATTGGCTAAAGCGCTGAATCACGCCTTTCACTTATCTCGGGGTGCCCGCGTCGAGATTCAAGGGTTGGCCGGCGGCCGTCTGATGTAGTCAGTGCTGCTCGCCTTGATCCATGTCTTGCCGCGGTCTTTGGTGAGTTCCGCCGTCTGATTGAATCCTTTTGGCGTTTGAACATACCGGACACGCAGAAGCCACATTTGATCGGCGGTGCCGATGCGGTCTCGATAGAACGTCCAGCCGTCATTCTCCCAGATTCCCTCATACACCTGCGCATTGAAATCGTCTGAGATCACAAACTCTCGCAGCCGATTCAGCGCGGCGTCGTATGCCCAGATCACCATCGAATCGAAAAGTTTCTTGCCGTCCTTTTCTTCATATCTCCGCTGAATGATCGCGCAGCCGCCGAGCGCTGCCTCGAAGTGGTTCATCCCGCTTCCGTGGCTGCCCGTTTCGGGAGTCAGATCTGAAGTAGCGCTCACCCAGTCACCCAGTAGGAAATCGAGTCGATGCACCTCATCATTCGCACATGAACCCCTCACAGGCGCAGAATCGGCTGCAGGCTGAGTTCTCTTGCCTCCCTGTGCCCCCGCAGAGCCAGCAATCAGAGTGAGACAGAAGATAATCAGAAGCTTAGATCTTGCGGCAGAGATGTAGGCCATTCAGCGAGTTCTACACGACTGCGAACCTCTATCAGAGTTTTTGTGACTTCCTGCCCTGTTTCGATGACGAACTGCAATGCGACGACGTCAGACCATCGGTTTAGAATCAGTGCAAGTTAGAACTTCTCCTCAGGTCCAGGAGGGCTCATGAGCCGCCGTTTGCTTGTCTTTGCTCTCATCGTTCCTTTCGCTGCGTATTCCCAGAAAACTCCCAAACAGACTGAAGTCAAAATCCAGAAAACTTCCATTACACGCGATCAGGAAGTGCAGCTCGGAAAGCAATTTGCCGGGCAGGTAGAGCGCGAGATGGAGGTCATCCACAATCCCGATATCGAGAGATGGCTCAATCAGATCGGCCAGAACCTCGCGAAGACGCCGCAGGCCAACGCCTACCCCTACTACTTCAAGCTGGTCAACGACGACTCAATCAATGCCTTTGCGTTGCCCGGCGGTCCGATGTATGTTCACACGGGGCTCCTGAAGGCAGCCGACAGTGAAGGTGAAGTGGCAGGTGTGCTCGCGCATGAGATGTCGCATGTAGCCCTTCGTCACAGTGCGGCGCAGATTGGCAAACAGCAGACGTACGGAACGCTTTTCCAGATCGTCGGCCTCGCCGCCGGAACCTTAACCTCGGACCAGAACGGCCAGTGCGGAATGGTTTGCCAGATCACGCAGGCGGGAACAAGCCTCGGCCAGAATTCCGTTCTCATGAAGTTCTCACGCGGCTATGAGAAAGACGCGGACCTCAACGGTGCGCGCATGATGTCCTCAGCCGGATACGATCCGATGCAGCTTCCTCTGTTCTTCGAGAAGCTCACGAAAACCCAGGGTACTGCTGCGGAGCCTCGCGGCCTCGCGCTCTGGATGTCCTCTCACCCCGCCACCGGCAGTCGCGTTCAGTACGTCTCAGACGACATAAAGTTCTATCCGCAGCGTACATACAAAGCGAATACGGGCGACTTCCCCAGAATCAAGAAGCTGGTTGCATCTGTTCCGCCTCCGAAACCGCAACCTGGCAAGCTGATTCAGGCCAAGGAAGGTTCGGGCGGTCGTACCAACCTTCCAGCAGGATTGAAGGACTACCCAGCGAATGGCTTCTCGATAGGCTTTCCCTCCACCTGGCAGGCAGGACAGACAGAGCCCGGAGGCAGTCTTTATATCGTGCCGCAGGGTGGCGTTTCCAAAGGGCAGAACGGTGGCGTGGAACTGATCAATGGCGCCATGATCGACTACTACATACCGCAAGCCGGGGCGGCGAGCACAAATCTGGATGCAACCACAAAAGAATTCCTTGATGGCCTTCAGAAAGGCGATCCAAATTTGAAGGCCGACAAGCCGCAGCGCGTACAAGTCGGAAACAAAACCGCGCTGAAAACGCGCATGACCACCAAGACCTCGGCGCAACAGGACCCGGAACAGGTCGTTTACCTGTATACCGTGGCTCGCCCATCAGGCCTGTGGTACACCGCTCTTGCCGGACAAAAATCGAAGATGGCCGATCTCGACCCGACCTTCAGCCAGATGATCAACACCCTTCAGTTCCCTGACTGATGATCGAGATCGTTGGTCACAAAACGAACAATCGACTCGAGCAGGGCCGCGCGCGGATACGCGGCCTTGTCCATCCCGGAACGTATGCTCGCTTCGGGCGATTTGTCGAATGGCAGCGCCACAGCGAAGTGGTCCGCCAGCGCCGCACCCAGAAACTTAGCCCCCGGGACAATCGCGTCGTCGCGCAATAGCTGCCCATCCTGGGCCGAACCATACGACGACAGTACCTGCCATGTCTGCAGCAGCGACTTCGAGGTCGTCGACTGATCCGATTTTGCAATTAATGAATACGTCGGCACTGGCGACGTGGGATGCGCGGTCAGGAACGCCTGCCGCGCCTGCCTCTGAAGACTCTTGAACCCAGTGGAGAGATCGCCCTGGCAGCTCTTCAGAGGAACAGTCTTCATGTACTTCTCTGCAACGGCCGGCAGAAGGTCGGCAACCGGAGAACCTCCCGACGCGCCCGCCACGGTCACGAATGCAGCCACCTTCTCCGCGATACCCTCCTCCTGGGCTAGTGCAACCTGAATATCCGGTCCTCCCTTGCTGTACCCCACAAGAATGTACTTCCGGGAATCACTCGTGCTGTGCTCGCGCAAGTACTGCCCGATCATCTTCGCATTCGATTCGCTCGAGTCATTGGGAACCTGCAGCAAATCCACATCGACTCCCTGCGCCTTCAGCGACTGCTGCCCTTCCTGAAAAGCTGGAGAATCAGAAACACAGGAACTGAGAATTCCCGGCACAATCAGCACTCGGTACTTGTTCGAAATCGGCTGCAGCTTCACGTCTTCCTTGCCCGGCGAATCAATGTACCGTGGGCACGGACCCCACTCGCCGCCTCCCGGATTGTTCTGCTTGAGCACGGAGCAAAATACATCGCTGAAGGCCGCAGAAACATTACCCTCATCACCGGCAAGATACACAAGCAGCGTGCGGCCGTCAGAGTTGAATTCCGTTCCGGTCGCCGTGCGCGCGGTCTTGATCGGGTCAGAGGGAGTAATGTAGTCGGTCTTGACCACCATGCCGGTCTGCATCAGGCTGTCGCGAATGTAATCGCGCTCACCATCGACATTCGGATCGATCTTGTGGGTCACTCCGTTGTTGCGCTGATCCCGATCGAAGCCGATGTCGTGCGTTCCCGCACCGGCCCAGACCGTCTGCCCTTCCAGCTGTTGCGGAACTTTCCAGATTCGGAAGTGATGTCGCGACGCGATCACCCGAAGCGGATCAGCCTGCGCGTAGCCGAAATCCTGCGCCCGGCCGAAGAGCCGAAGCTCGCTCATCGGCATCGTTACATAGGCCTCCTTCGACAAACTTGCAAAGATGCCGCGAACAATCGCGTCCTTGTCCGTCCGATCTACCGCAACCCATCCGGCTGCCTTCAGCGCAGCCTGTACGCGATCCTGCGAACCGATCAATACGAAGTTCACCCGATCGCCCGGAGCATCGTTGGGATCGCTGACCCTGCGCGGGATGGAATCGATCAGCGACTGCGGAAAAGCCGGTACGTGGATGTTCTTGCGAGCAGCGACCTGCACCGTGGGCGCAGCCTTATGCTCGACAACGACGTGGTAGGACCCCGTGGCCTGGTCGAGGCTCATCTGGTTGATGGAAAGAAATAGCCGGCCGGTCACCGGTGCCTGGCTGTTCATCAGTTCACCGATCAGGAACGCTCGCGCCGCCTCGATCGAACCGATCCGCCCCACCAGCGCGCCACGCCCGGCTGAGTTCACCGGGAGGTTGCGAATGAGATCAGCGAACCCGCGAGGCAGACCCGCCGGCCCATTCGCCTGCCGCGCATTGGAGTACTGCAATTGTCCTGTAGCACTGATGTGCAGCGTATCGCCGGCAGTTAGATCGATGTTGGTGTCGATCCAGCCGGCTCCGGGCTGCACGTCAAACTCCTTTGTCTGAGCAGAGAGCGGAATGACGGAGAGGATCAGGCTCAAAACTACAGAGCGGATCATGGCTGTCTCCTTGCAATTGCATCGGAAATATACTGCTCGACGCGGCCCCACACAATGGGGTCGAGTTCCATTTTCGTATGGCTGCCTCCAAACACCTGCCGTGCCTTCGAAGCATTCGACTCATCCATAGACCGGAACACGTATGAGCTTTCGAAGTTTCCCGCAATTAAAGTTCGCGACGGATCGGCAGCGCGGATCGTTCTCCGGCCATGGATAGCCGTGAAAGGATCGTGCTGGTAGAAATTGACTGCCATCCTCACATTCGCAGGAATAACGTCATCGTGCACTCCCACGCTATCCACCTGTACCGTAAGCAAGACCGGAACGCCCATCGATTGCAGATCGTGCGCCGTTGCAATCGCAGCCGCTCCGCCCCAGCTCTGTCCCAGCAGGATCACACGCGCGTTCACCTTTTCCTCCGGATCAAGTTGTCCGTCGTGATTGGCATCCAGTGCCTGCCTGATCAACTTGAGCGCAAGAGCGCGATGATGATTCGAGATCGATTCGGCGAAGACTCCAGGCCTTTCCCGCAACCTGAGTACCAGCTGCCGAATGCTGCGGTGTTCATCGTCCCACCGGTCGTACCCTCCCAGAAAACCGATAACCAGGGTTGATCCGGGCGGAAGAGGCGTCGGCGTCACCAGTTGAGAGTGCCGTTGCGCGCCTGCAACCCACACGCAAATCAACCATGCCCATGGGGCAAATCGACGCAGCTTGAACCCGCAGTTCACGTCCTTATTCAACCATCTGAGTCGTCCAGAATGATAGCGGGCATACTCAAGGCTCTCCTGCAGCGAATGGCGGCTACCCGGCGCCAATATAGACAAACCTCAGGGTGAAAAGCACCGCGAGTACATAGAGCAGCCAGTCCTGGCGCCTCCAGTTCCCGGTCACCAGGTGAAGAACTGCCCACGCAATGATGCCAAAGCCCAGCCCATTCGCAATCGAATACGTAAGCGGGATCAGCACAAGCGTCAGGAACGCCGGGATGGCGACCAGCGGCTCATGCCACCGGATTTCTGTAATCGTCGCCAGCATCATCGAGCCGACCAGAATGAGCGCCGGAGCCGTTGCCGCATTTGGAACCAGCCCGACGAAGGGAGCCGCCGCCATCGCCGCCAGAAATAGCAGTCCGGTAACAATTGCTGTCACGCCCGAGCGCCCGCCGGCAGCAACGCCCGCCGTAGATTCCACGTAGCTCGTCACAGTCGACGTACCCGTCAGGGAACCGAAGATGGTCGATGTAGCATCCGCAAAAAGAATGCGATTGAGCCGCGGTATGGAATGGTCCGCGGCAATAAGACCAGCTCGCTTGGTAACCGCGACTAGCGTACCCAGATTGTCAAAAAGGTCGACAAAGAAAAATACAAAAATGATCTCGAGCAACCCTCTGCTAAGCGCTCCATGAACGTTGAGCCTCAGCGCTGTTTGCGTGAGGTCATGCAAGCCAATGCTCTCGCTCTTCCAGTGAACAAGCCCGAAAGCCCACGCCATTCCGGTAGTTGCAAGAACACCGATCAGGATCGCGCCCCGAACTTTCCTTATCTCGAGCGCAACCATCAGGATCAACCCAAACAGCGCCAGTGCGGCGGTTGGATTGCGAACGTTCCCAAGGCTCACCAGCGTTGATGGATCGCTTACCACCAGCCCCGCATTGTGAAATCCAATAAACGCGATGAAAAGCCCGATGCCGCTCGCCACAGCAGCATAGAGTTCGTGCGGAATCGATCGCAGGATCATCTGCCGCACGCCCGCCGCAGTAAGCGCAAGAAAGAGCAGGCCCGAAATGAATACCGCTCCCAGAGCTGTCTGCCATGGCACGTGCATCTTCAGGCACACCGTGTAGGTGAAGTAGGCATTCAGCCCCATCCCGGGCGCCAGCGCAATCGGATACCGGGCAACAACGCCCATCAGAAGAGAACCGAACGCCGCAGAGATGCATGTCGCGGCAGTGGCTGCATGAATCGGCACACCCGCCGCCGACAGAATCGCCGGATTAACCAGCACGATGTAGGCCATCGTGAGGAAAGTAGTTACCCCGGCCAGGATCTCTGTACGCCAGTTCGTTCCCAGGCGAGTGAATTCAAAATAGCGCTCTATCGATTCGAACATCGGTACTTTCAGGAGAGCACATGCGCCGTGAAGCGCATAACGGTTTGTGCATCCTCAGAATCCTCACCGCCTTTCGTCGAATAGTAACTTTTCACGTGAACAGGTGACGGTTGAGAAGGAGGTGCAATGCAATCCCGGCGGCGAAACCCAGCAGAATCGCCCATGTCCACTTCAGGTGCGAAGAAAAGGTGTAAGACCCTAGCGCTGATCCCATCAGTGCCACTCCCGCCGCTGAGCCCACTGAAAGCAGCGAGCCACCAACGCCGGCCGTCAGCGTTAGAAGAAGCCACTGGCCGAGATCCATTTGCGGATTCATCGTGATCACCGCGAACGTTAGCGGGATGTTGTCCACCATTGCGGAAACCAACCCGATGATGACATTCGCGATCGTCGGGCCCATCCCCTGGTACAGCACGGCAGACAGGCTGTGTAGATACCCGAACGCCCCAAGCCCGCCGACCGAAAGCATGATGCCATAGAAGAACAGCAGGGTGTCCCACTCAATCTTCTCAAGGATGTTAAAGATCGAGAATGGCCTGATCGTCTGTGCCGTATCGTCCACCTGCATGGCGAGCCTTGCGTCCTCTCCCGCATGAGACATCTCGCGCTCCTCGGCGCGATGCAGAAAGTAAGAGAACAGGTTCAGCCCGCCAAGCCCCATCATCATTCCCAGGTAGGGTGGCAGCGATAGGGTGCGATCGAGCACCACCGTCGCAGCCACAGTCAACAGAAACAAACCCACGATTGCCCATCCTCCCTTGCGCACTTTCGCGGCGGCTCCAGCTGCATGCGAGGAAGTCTTCGGTATCGCGAGAGAAATAAGCAGAGCTGGAATCAGCCAGCTCACCACGGACGGCAGAAAGAGAGACAGAAACTGGCCGAAGTGCACCAGGCCTTTCTGCCAGATCATCAGAGTTGTTATGTCGCCAAATGGGGAGAACGCGCCCCCGGCGTTGGCAGCCACCACGATGCTTATGCATGTAGCACCGGTGGACTTCTTGTCGTGGCCAAGCGCGGAAATCGCCACGGCTCCCATCACAAGTGCGGTGGTCAGGTTATCGGCAATCGGCGAGAGCACGAAGGACAAAATGCCGACCGCCCAATAAATACCGCGCGATGACAGGTGCATGGATGTGAGGCGAGCGCGAAGGACCTCGAATACGTTTCGCTCAACCATGGTGTTAACGAAACTCATTGCGGAGAGAAGGAAGAGAAACAGCTCGGCAAAATCCAGCAGAACAGGACCAAGATATTTGCCGGCCTCCTCAGCACGCCCTTCCGCCCGAAAAGCCAGTGCAACAAGAATCCAGATCAACCCAGCAGCAATCATCACCGGCTTTGACTTGCGAAGATGCAGCTTCTCCTCGGCAAATACAAAAGCGTATGCCAGACAAAAAGTGAGAAGAGCTGCAGGGCCAAACCAGTGCATAGTCATAGTTGATCAGCTCTGTTCGTCGTTCTTTCCAGAAACAGATCGAGCGCCGACCATTCCATGCAGTGTAAACCTAAGGAAAACTGCACGTGTGCTCAGATTCCAGGATCTGAGAGCACGCTACGAAAACCGCTAACCCAGCAGCTTCGCAGCATCCTTGGCGAAGTACGTAACAATGAAATCTGCTCCCGCGCGCCGGATCCCAACAAGCGACTCCAACATGGCGCGATCGCGTTCAAGCCAGCCCTTTTCGAACGCCGCATGCAGCATCGAATACTCTCCTGACACCTGGTACGCGCCCATCGGAACGCCGAAGCGCTCACGCGCTGCATGCACCACATCAAGATAGGGCATGGCGGGCTTCATCAGGATCATGTCCGCGCCTTCCGCAAGATCCAGCTCGATCTCGCGCATCGCCTCGCGCAGATTCGCCCCATCCATCTGGTAGCTGCGCCGATCCCCAAATTGCGGCGCGGAATCGGCAGCTTCACGGAATGGTCCGTAAAACGCCGATGCGAACTTCGACGCATAGCTGAGGATTGGCGTGTTGGCATTCCCGCTGGCGTCCAACGCCCGGCGGATCGCCGCAACGCGACCGTCCATCATGTCGCTCGGTGCCACGATGTCGGCCCCGGCACGAGCCAGACTCGCCCCGGTCTTCGCAAGTAGTTCCAGCGAGGGATCGTTGTCGATCTCGTAGTTGTCCCCCGACTGCAGCACAACCCCGCAATGGCCGTGGCTGGTGTATTCGCACAGGCAAACGTCAGCGATCAAAACCAGCTTCTTCGCCGCGGCACTCTGTTTCAATGCGCGCAGCGCTCGCTGAACAATGCCATTATCATCCCACGCCCCGGTTGCCTTTTCGTCTTTGCTGTCTGGGAGGCCGAACAAAAGCAGGCCGCCAACGCCAAGTGCCGCACTCTCTTCTGCCTCGCGCACAGCCTGGTCAACAGACAGATTGAAGACCCCCGGCATGGAACTGACCGGAGTACGCACACCCTCCCCCGGACAAATGAAGAGCGGATAGATCAGATCGCCAGGATTGAGAGTGGTTTCACGAACCAGGGCGCGCAGCGACTCCGTACGGCGCAGCCGGCGCAGACGAATTTCGGGAAAAGGCATACTGAAATTGTATGCCACGCCCGATTCGCCTCGTGTGACATACAACAGTCGATACAGGCGGAACCTGGTCTGGATTCCGCCCGCAAAGAAAGAACTACAGACACCTGGCCGTTCGATTAGTCGCGATCATGATGATCGTTGTCATCGCGATCTCCGTCTCCACCATAGGGCGACGTCAGCCATGGAGTGAACTGCACATTCGGACCGGCGGCGGTTGCGCATCCATGCGCGCCGGGACCTTTCGGACACTTCCACCAGTTCTCGGTTGCGTCAATCGATCCGGTCCCCAGGTTGTCCACACCGACTCCACGGATGGAGAAGTTGTTGAGATGAATATTCATCTGTCCCGACGGTGCCTTGAACGCAACACTGATCGCCTCATCCTCAATTACGTTCTCTGCCACAATCGTCCCCCACACCGGTGCCACGCTGTACAGGTTGATTCCCGTTGTTCCCGGCGTCGCGGCGTCTGCCCCATCCGCTGCGTTGCCCGAAATGATATTGCCTACGATGACGTTGTCGTTGAGATTCACGGGAGGCGCCATCGGGCTCCATGCATGGTTGTGCATCGTTACACCCGGCTGACCGTTGTTCGTGAGCAAATTGTGGATCACCACGTTCCCGGAATTGGTGGTGCCCGGAAAAGGAGCAAAGATGCCCACGCCGGCGCCAGCGCCCGGCTCCTGGTAACCATTGTGATTCGAAATGTTCGCCGAGATCGTATTATTCGAGACACCAAACGGCAAAGTCGCCGCAGGAATGACGGACTTCGCCGGCGGGTGCGACGCAAACGTAATGCCGCAATCGTATGGGTTGTCGTGAACGTTGTTCTCGCTGATCAGATTGTTGTGGCTGGGCCCCGTCTCATCTGACGTTAGAATTCCACCCGCGTTGTATCCCACATCGTTGCGCACCACAGTCGCGTGATCCACGCCCATCAGGTGGATGCCTTCTCCGCAGTCTTCACCCTCGTTCGTTTCAAATGCCGAAATCCCGTTGCACTCTCCCGCGCTGATATTCAATGCCCGATCATTATCGTGAACATGGTTGCGCAGCAGTGTTACGTCGCTCGCATTGGCAACGAGAATCCCCTCGAAATTTGCGTTTTCAACATCGAATCCAGAGATCAGAACGTTCGATACACCTGCAGCCGGCGCTGCGGCCATGCCGTTGACAAAGATCCCGTTACTCAAGCCCGTTGCATCGATCACAGGCCTTCGGTGATCCCACGCAACGAGTGAAAGAGACTTGGAAATGACCACATCTTCCTTGTAAGTACCGGACGCAACTCTGATCGTGTCTCCAGCCGAGGCGGCAGCTACAGCTGCATTGATGCTGCTTTTGCATCCACCCGTCCCTCCGGGATTCACGCACAGAGTCGCGGCCATCAGGCCGGGAGCAGCACACAATAGACACGCAGCGGCAAAGGGAGAAGCAATTGAGCGCACAAAGAGTGAGCTCATATTCCTATGAAGCATGAAGACCTCCAGTTTTTGTCTTTGCTCTTGAGCAGATTCGCTCTTGCTGATTTGCCCGGAGAACGAGCGAAACGATATTAGTCGTCTCGATTGCGTACGTGCAATCGAATTGAGAGCGAACTTTTTGAAAACTCTCCAGAGGTAACTTTCGCCCGCACTCAGCAGTAATGAACGAGACTTACGCTGTCTCGTTCGATTTCCCAGCCTCCACCAGCCGAAAGTAGCGCTTCGCATGCGCGACATCTTTTAGAATCTGACCCCTCAACGCTTCGGTAGATGGCCACTTCATCTCTCCGCGCAACCGGAAAAGAAATTCCAGGTACAAGGGAGTGTCATCGTGCAGATCCACTGGCTCGAAATTCAGAATGTGAGTCTCGACTCCAAAGCCGACGCCTTCAAACGTCGGCCTGTTCCCAATGTTCGTAACACTCTCAAAGCAGCGTTCGCCGATCGCCAGTCGCGTTACGTATACGCCAAAGCCCGGGAGCAGCCCTTCATAGGGAGCCAGGTTGACCGTGGGCACAAGCAGCTTCGTGCCCACGCCACGACCCTTCGCCGGATTCGAGCGCACCCCAAAAACGCGGCCAAGCATCCAGCGAGCACGGCGCACATCCCCGCCGGCGATTGCATTGCGCACTGCCGAGCTCGACACCTCGAGACCGTGAACGCGAACGGCCCGGTGCACCTCCACGTTGAAACCAAACTCCTGCCCAAAAGCCCGCAGTTCGCTCACGCCTGCTTTCGCCCCGTGGCCGAAACGAAAATTCGCGCCCTCGTGAATTCCGCGTATGCCCAGCTTGCCCACCAGAATATCCCTTACAAAATCACGTCCGGTAACACGAGAAAGCTCGGCATTGAACGGCAAAACAAAGATGGCATCCACCCCTGTTCGTGCCATCAGCTCAATCCTCTGCGGCAGGAACGTCAGCAGCTTGGGAGCGTCCTTCGGATACAGCACCTGCGCCGGGTGCGGATCGAAAGTGATCGCAACCGACCGCATGCCGCGATCGCGCGCCTCAGCCGCGGCAGATCTCAAAATCTGCTGATGGCCGAGATGAACGCCATCGAAATTGCCGATCGCCGCAACGCTTGGACCGAAACTCTCAGGAATCTCCCCAATCGATCTGTAAACAGGAATGCTTGCGATCATTCTCTCGGTCATGCGCAAACGTCCCCCATTTCGATGGGGAAGCTCAGTCCGTCGTAGGCCAGTCGGATGTTTTTCGGGAGCTTGGCATTCGTTTCTTCGTGTCCGAGTTCATGAGCAATGTGCGTGAGCCAGGTTTGCTTGGCTCCAATGCGCCGCGCCCAGCCGACCGCCTGCTCCACCGTTGCATGGCTCGGATGAGGCTTATGCCGCAGAGCGGACAACACCACATGATCGAGGCCTTCGAGAAGCGAAAATGTCTCCTCCGGAATCTCGCTCACATCCGTCAGATAGGCCGTGCGTCCAAATCGAAATCCGCTGATCACCTGCTGTCCATGAAGCACGGGGATACGACGGACTTCGACCCCGAAGGCGCAGGTCGACTCCCTTAGCGGCTCAATATTCACGCGGGGCCGATTAGGATAAGTGGCATCCGGAGAGAAGGTGTAATCGTACACGCGCCGAAGAACCTCCTCTGTTTCCGGCGAAGCATAGAGAGGAATTCGCCCGCCCTCCCTCGACACCGTAAAGCTCAGCGGACGAAGATCATCCAATCCGAAGATGTGGTCGGCGTGAGCGTGGGTATAAAACACAGCGTCAACGCGCGTCAGCTTGTTGCGCAATGCCTGCTCGCGGAAGTCCGGCCCGGTGTCAATCAGGACCACGCGTTCCCGGCCATCGTGCCGCCATTGCAACAGAATTGATGGACGCAGCCTTCGGTCATGCGGATCTGCCGAGGTACACACTGCGCAGCTACACCCCAGTGTCGGAACTCCCATCGAAGTTCCGCTCCCTAGAAATGTCAGCCGCCCCTCCATGGTCGCTAGTGTTTTTCCGGCTGGGGAGGAGGCGCCTGCACGCCCTGCAGTGAAATCATCTTGCTGAGTTCCAGGAATGTCATCCGCAATTCGAACAGCACGGTCTCAAGCATGCGTGCTTCGTTCGCAGTCAGGTTGCCCTTCGTCTTTTCGTCGAGAACCCCCAGCAGATCAATGCTCTGCCGAGCCCCGATGATATCCACGCGCGGTCTCTGCCCTTCCGGCGTAGCAGCTCCCATCTGCATCAGCGCAGAAAGATAAAGCTGCTGCACCAGGTGTTCAAACTTGATTGGCGGCTGTGCACCCATGGTCGGATTCTGTGCTCGCAGAAGGTCCTCAACACGCTGCGCTGAGGCCTCGTAAGCCGACTCCTGCTCGCGTTTCTCTTCAGCCGTGGGAGGTGGGGGCATCTCGCCTGCCAGATCATCTTCTCCGGTCTCGGTGGGCGCCTCAAATTTCGGAGGCTTTGCGGCCTCTGGCTCAACTAGGCGCGGCCCGGTTGCTTTCTGCTCAGGCTCGGGCGCCGGCGTTGCGCTCGGCTGGGATGGCGAGGAAGTCTCCTGCTCTTCTTCCTTCTTCATCCTGCGACGATCGATCACTTCAAATTTTGGCGTATCGCTCATAATCCAACTTTCCGTCAATATCGATGATAAAGGCCCGCACCGGTTTACTTGAGCGCGGGTACCTGAGCCAGAATTCTGGCGGTTCCACCATCAACTCCGCAGCTGAGCGGCTGGCCTTTCATCTCGGCTTCACTCCGGATCATCGCCAGTGCAAAACGCCGAGAGCCCCCATCAAGCGGAAGCTCCGCTGCGCTGGTAATCTGTCCAACCAGGGCCCCGTCCAGGGAAAGTTCCGTGCCCGCCTTCGGAACAGGACCGTCCACTTCAACCTGACGCAGATGACGGTGAACATTGCCCCGCGAACGAATGCGCTCCACGATCTCCTGCCCCAGATAACAGCCTTTGCTGAAATGCAGCGCGCGCATCTGCGATGTCTCTTGCGGCAGATCTCGTTCCGCGATATCAATCCCGTAAGCAGGAATCCCCTCAGCAATCCGAAACGCTTCCAGCGAAACGGCGCCTACGGGTAGAGCCCCCGCCGTCGACAGTGCGCGCCACAGCAGCGTCAGTCCCGCCAGCGGAGTCCAGATTTCGAAGTGCTGGGCCAGCGTGCCGAACGTACGGCGCACCACGAGATCGAAACCATTCCATTCGCAACGCAGGCTGGTCATCGCTTCAGTGGGAGCAGGCAGTCCCATCCGGCCCAGAACATCACTCGCTCTCGGTCCCGTCAGCCCCACTGCCGTTTCCGCGGAAACATCATGCGGCACAAGCTCCACATCGTCCATGATGATGAATTTGTCGAAGTGGGCCATCAACTTCTCGTACTGGTCAGCCGCAATCTCCAGTTCCAGCGACTCGCCATCGCGCCACACCGTCAAATCTCCCTGGATTCGGCCTTGCGCATTGAGAACCAGATTCCACGCACCGCCATTTTCTGGAATGTCATTCACGGTGTTCGTGACCATCCCGCTCAGCCAGCGAAATCGATCTTCGCCTCGAACGGTCACGCGCCGCATCCAACCCAGGTCGTGCGCTGCAGCCTCCCGGACCAAAGCCGCTGTTTCCAGGGCTGGAGCGTCCAAATGTTGTGGAGTCATCCCTCCCCGAAATTCAATGAGTTGCGGCTTGGTAGCACCGGAGTTGAGCTGGGTTGTGAGCGGAGTCGGAAGTGCGGAGACGGCAAGATTCTCGGTCATAGGGGAGCTGCATCGGTCCAGGCGCGCATTTTCTGGGTATTCCACCGCGCCGTAACGCATCCTGATTATAGCCTTGGCACTAGATGCTGAACTCGGCAACCCGGCAGTCCCCGGATCTTAAGGAGCAGGAATGAGCAAGTGGTACCGCAGGAGCAACTTACATCGGGGTATTCTGGCGCAGGTTGCCGGCCTGTCCCTGGTCCTCGCGCCTTTGGCGGCGCAAACGCAGACACCCCCGACCACCCCCGCTCCGCAGACTCCTCCCCCCACAGGAAGACCTTCCGGAACCGGCACGCAAGCTCCGGAACAATCCAGGCAGGGCGCCGCAACACCCGAGACTCACATCACACCGGAACAGGCAAAGCAGCTCTTCAGCCTCGTCGATCAGCTCATTCGATTCTCCTCCCAGGAGACAGGCCTCCCCATCAAAAGCCAGGTGAACCGTCAGCTCACAACGCGAACCGCCGTAGAAAAATACCTCAAGGAGAAGTTTGAGGACGATGAGGACTCAAAGCGCATGCAGCGCAGCGAAATCGTGCTTAAGAAATTCGGCCTCCTCGATCGCGATTTCGATCTGAAACCATTCCTCCTTGCGCTCCTGAAAGAACAGATTGCCGCCTACTACGATCCCAAAGAGAAAATGATCAACATGCTCGATTGGGTTTCAATCGACGATCAGAAGCCGGTCCTTGCTCACGAGCTAACCCACGCCCTTCAGGATCAACACGTCAACCTTGAAAAGTGGAGCGATCAGACGCCGTCCGACGTTTCCCGTACCTCCTCTGAAGACAGCGATCACCTCGCCAAAGATGAAACCGATACCGCACGGGACGCCGTGACGGAAGGCCAGGCCACCGCTGTAATGACCGACAACGTCCTCAAGCCCATGGGAAAGAGCCTCGTTGGCGACCCCGAGGTGGTCGAAATCCTGAAGCAGAGAATGGCTGCCTCTGAGGACTCGCCGATGCTGGCACGCGCGCCACTTCTGCTCTCCGAGTCCCTTCTCTTCCCTTATCGCGAAGGGCTCAGCTTTGAGCAGGACTTGTGGATGGATCGCGGACAATCTGCGGCCTTTATGGGTGCTCTCGATCGACCGCCCTCGTCAACCTGGGAGATCATGAATCCTCGAGAGTACGAGCAGGGGCACGTTCCTTCCGTTCCTTACCTCCCCGATATTCATCCGCTCCTCGACTCTGCGTACCGGCCCTATGACATCGGTCAGGTGGGCGAACTGGATGTTCATATCCTCGCCAACTTGTTCGGAGGCGAGAAAGCCGCCAGGGACCTGACTCCCGCCTGGGATGGTGGTCTTTATTGGGCTGGTCAGCGCCTGAACGCGACACCTGCGGAACAGTCCACCACCAAATCCATCGCCTTCTTCTATCTCTCCGTCTGGAAGAATGAAAAGTCTGCGCAGGCATTCGCAGACCTCTACGCGGATGAGCTCGGACGCAAATACTCGGGAATCAAGCTCGCAGAAGACGCATCCCGGGACGCAAACATCGGCGAAGGCATCACGGCGAAAGTGTGGACCACCAGCGAAGGCCCCGTAGTCATCGCTCAGAAAGGCAAACTCGTCTTCGCTGCTGAAAGCTTCGATCTGCCGGTCGCTCGCAAGCTCGCTCTGCTCCTCCTCGAGGCCCAGGGCAATGGACCACTGCAAAATGCATCGATTCCCCCTTCCGCCACCCTTGCGCCGCAACTTGGGAAAGCCTCGCACCCCGTGAGCCTCACAGGCCCGCTTGTCCACTTCATGTCAAATTGCGGAGTCACCAAGGCTGTAGTGGATGCCGTCCGGCAGGGTACTCGGAGCATGATCGAATAGTCCTTCCGGTAACTCAAAGGCAGCTGTTTTCTGTTGCATTTCCATGCCTGATTCTGCTGTTCTGAAGGGGAACAATCCCCGCGGAGAGTGCCCATGAAGGTTACCCCTCTCGTTGTGTGTTGTGCCCTCGCTCTTGCCCGCACCGCCGCGGCTCAGGCATTTGGAGAGTCCATCCAGGTGAGCCAGCCGGCCCTGCACAGCACGGGCGCGGCTACGTCCGTTCCCACCTCGCCCCTTTCGCGCTCCGGTTTGCCCCAGCAGGGTGGGGTGCAGGTGATGAATGACGCCTATCGCGGGCAGGCCGATTGCCATTGCGCCAAACCTCCCATGTTCCTGCCGGGCCCAAAGGAAGTCGCGCCGGGCACCGTGGTAATCCTCACCAGCCCAAATCCCAATGCTGTCATCTACTACACAGCTGACGGATGGACTCCGACGGAGTCTTCGACCAAGTACGAGACCCCCATTCCGATTACTGCCGCCACACGGATCCAGGCCTTCGCCGTGGAACCCGGCAAAGCTCCCAGTCCGATTGTTGCAGGCAACTACACCCTCAGCGGCGCACCTACCCCGTTGCCGCCAGATGAAGCCATCAGCGGCTCGACCGTGCCCAAGGGAACGCCCATCCGCCTGCAGACCGGGAACCGCCTCTCCTCGGAGACGGCCAACGTCGGCGACCACTTCTATGTGCTGCTCGATCAGAACCTGATCGTGAACGGCAAAATGATCGCGCATCGCGGCATGTCCGTTGACGCCATTGTGACCGCAGTGAAACCGGCTGGACAAAACGGCCGCTCGGGCATGATCGTCTTTCGCCTCGCCGGACTTACCGCAAACGGGGTCAGCATTCCCCTCGATGGAATCTACACCCTCGTCGCGCCCGACATCGGCTCCCAGATCAATCACATCGCAGATACTAGCTTCGTGCATGTCGCTGGCCCGCTACCCCCGGGCAATCAGGCCAAAATCGAACCAGGCATGATGCTGATGGCCTCGGTCGCCAACGATGTAGCAGTCACCCAATAGATCTGGATTCATCAAAGCAGCGAGGCGGGCCGCTATTGGCCCGCCTCTTCGTTTCTGCACTCATCAGCGAATGCGCTCAACTCGTCTCAGCTTTCGCCGCGATCTGATCCTGTTCGTCCGTCACTTCCTTCTGGATCAGATACTCGTCAATGAGAACCGAGACGAGCACCGCGGTCGGTACCGAAACAATTGCCCCTAGCACACCGCCCAGTTCCGAACCGATAAGCAGCGCAACCAGGATCGACAAACCAGGAAGCCCTACGCGCGTTCCCATGATTCGGGGAGTCAGGAACGAATTCTCTACCTGCACCCAGATGACATAGAAAATGGCAACCCCAATCACGCGTCCCCAGGAATCCACCGCGGCGACCAGCAGCGCCAGCGCAATGCTGATCGCAGAACCCACCACCGGAATAATGTTGAGCAGCCCCGAGATAACACCCAGCGCATACGCATAGCGCACATGAAGACTGGCATAGACCACGGTGCTCGCGATGCCCAGAATGAGCATCAGGCTTCCCTGCCCTAATAGCCACTGCCCCATGCGGATTTCAGAACGCTGAAGAGCCGCATCGAGGCGGGCTCTCTTTCCCGGCGGGAAAAATGACAAAGACCATCGATAGGCGATGTCCCCTTCGAGGATGAAGTAGACCGTCAAAATCACGCCCATCGCGATATCGAAGATCGCGCCCGCCCAGTTCTTGATCGAGAGCAGCAGATACGTCGCCGCATTGCTGACGAAATCCTGGACCTTTTCGTTCACCGCATCCGTGTTCACGCGATCGGCAAATGGGATGTGCTTCAGTTTGTCAAGAATCGTCGGTAGCCGCTGAGGCATATCCTTGGCAGCTTCGTTCAGGTCATGAATCACGGGCGGAAATGCCAGAAAGCCAAACGCGGTGAGAGCCCCCGCAGCCGCCAAAAGAAGAATCAAAATTGCCTTTCCCCTGAACGGCCGACGTTTGCCAATGCGAACCCGCGAGGTTGCGCGAACAATTGGCGTCAACACCACCCCCGCCAGCGCGCTGACAAACAGCAGAAGCAGCACATGGCGGAGCAGCCACGCCAGATAACAGAGAGCGCCCAATCCAAATGCAAATACAATGTCAGCGCGAAGGTCGCGTCTGTTGCTGCCTTCAGTCCGATTCACGAAGGAACCCTTCCCGTGCTTGGGTGCATGATTCGCGGGTATGGTCGCCTGAACTCATTCTGATCACTATTGATCGTTCCCGAACATCGAGCCAATCACACCGCCCAGGATGGCTCCTCCAGCGGCTGCGGGGCCGACCTGTCGCGCTTCTCCCCGCGGAAGATATTCGGCGATCTGATGCGCCAGTCGCGACAGCGGTAGCGTCTGCAGCCAGATGGTTCCCGGCCCAGTCAGGACGCCCAGGAAAATTCCATCCCCGCCGAAGATCATGTTCTTGATCCCTGGAACTGTGGTGATCTGAAAATTCACCGACGCCTGGAACGCACCCACATGCCCGGGGTGCACGAGCAACGTCTCTCCCGGCGCCAGATTTTTCGTGATCAGTTCGCCCGAGAGTTCGAGCCACGCCATACCGTACCCCGCCACTCGCTGCAGCAGAAAGCCGCTGCCGCCAAAAATCCCAGCGCCGAGCGACTGCTGAAATCCGACGCTGATCGTCACCTGCGGCGTCGCGCACAAAAAACCGTGACGGTGAACCAGGTACTCCTGTCCCGGCGCAACCTGTACGGGAACAATGTGCCCCGGAACCTTGGTTGCGAAAGACACCTCGCCCGGATACTGCATCGCCCGATACTCCGTCATAAAGATGCTTCCGCCGCCGGCAACCCGCTTGAGGACGCCAAACAGACCTCCGCCTCCTCCCATCTGTGTGTGCGTGGTCATCTGGATGGATGAGGTCATCCACGAAAGTTCACCACTTTCAGAAAAGACGCTTTCATTGGGATCGAGCTGCACATCGAGGACGGGCATGGTGGTGCCCTGAATCCGGGTCTGCATGAGGCCTCCTGTCGTGGACAGTGTATCTGCTTCCAGGTGATTATCACGTGCCAAACGTGATTCAGTTGACGCGATTTGCAGAACGCAATAGACGAGTGCAGCCTAGAATAGCTTTTTCATGCAACGTAGCCGGAAACTCCTTGTGACTTCTGCTTTCTTCTGTGGGTTGTCGGTGTCAGGCTGCCACCAGGGTGCGCCGGTCCACCCCGATCATCCATATGTCGTGAGCGACGTCGTTGTGAAAGATATCGTGTTCCATTCCGCGGCACTGAACAGAGATATGCCATACCGGGTCTTCTTACCCGAATACGTGAAAGATGGAACGTCCCTTCCAGTCGTTTATTTGCTTCACGGAGGAAATGGAAGTTATCGCGATTGGTCCGATAACTCGACCGTTTCTAGATACGCTGCACAAGGGCTGATCTTGGTAATGCCCGAGGGCGAGTTCTCCTACTACATGAATGCAGCTGAGGATCCCGCCGCGCGCTTTGAGGACTACACATTCAGAGACCTCATCAATGACGTCGAATCGAGATTCCCCGCCGCAAATACCCGCGATAAACGGGCCATCATCGGCATTTCGATGGGTGGATTTGCGGCGATCAAGATTGCTCTCACTCGTCCGGAACTTTTCTCCTTCGGTGCCGCACTCAGCCCGCCTATCGACATCGCGCATCGCCAGTTCAGGCTGAGGCGGTGGGGAGAGTGGTGGCGAATTCGAAGAATTTTCGGTCCTTACGGATCGGAGCAACGCCGATCACGTGACCCGCTCAGCATCATCCAGAGTGCTGATCACGATAAGACTCCATTTCTCTACATCACTGCCGGACAGAACGAACCTCTGCTGAAACCTGTTCGATCCTTCGCAGAACACCTCAGCACGCTGCGTTTCCAGAGTGAGTTTCACACCAAACCGGGCGGACACGATTGGAACGAATGGAACAGTCAACTGGATGGCTGCTTTCGAAGCTTGGCCCAGCACATCCAGCAATAACTATTCCACCACCTTCAGCGTCGTCCCCGCCGTCGCCAGCGAACTCCCCCCAACCCAGATGTCGTAAGTCGTCGGCTCAACCGTCTTCTTTAGCTCCGCATTGTAAAAATTCAACTCGTCGAACCCGAGCGAAAAGCTCACGTGCTTCGTCTCACCGGAGACGAGCGTAATCCGCGAGAACCCCTTCAACTCGCGCAGAGGCTGCTCAACGCTTGCCGAAGTGTTCCGAACATAAAGCTGCACCACTTCGCTGCCCGCAACATTCCCCGTGTTCTTCACGTCCACACCAATCGTGGCAACCGGCTTACCTCCCTGCGCAATCTGCCTCACAGCAACCTCAGCGTGATCAATCGTCGGCTTCGAGTAGGTGAACTGCGTATAACTCAGTCCCCAGCCGAATGGAAACAGCGCCGAGTTCTCCTCGTCCATGTACCGCGAGACAAACTTCTCTCCGATGTTGCGCGGCATGTGACTCAGATCGCCATGCGCGGGCCTGCCGGTCGGCATCTGCGCGTAGTAGAGCGGCTCCTGACCAACTGCCCGTGGAAAGCTCACTGGCAGCTTCCCAGACGGATTGACCCGCCCAAACAGCACATCTTCCACCGCGGGTCCCGCCTCGATGCCCGGGCTCCACGCCTCCAGAATCGCAGGCACATGCTCGGTCGCCCACTTCAACTCCAGCGGACGACCGGCGAGCACAACAAGAATCACCGGCTTCCCGGTCGCAACCACGGCCTCAAGCAATTGCTCCTGCGCGCCCGTAAATCCCAGCGTGGTGCGGCTCGCAGCCTCGCCCTCCATCCAGTTCGCAGGCTCGCCCAGTGCCAGAATCGCCACGTCCGCTTTGCGCGCAATCTCCACTGCTTCAGCAATCGACTCTCGATCGTCGACAACTGCCGCGCTCGTTCCCGACATCGTACCTGTGAACGTGACACCCTTCAGCGCGGCAGCATCCTTCCCCGAAAGCAAGCCGCACCCGCGCGCGTACAGCAGCTTGTCCCCAAGTCGTTCGCTCAGCGCAGCCTTCAGAGTGATCACATTCTTCGGATTGCCAGTCACCGTCCAGGCGCCCTGCAGATCGAGCGCGTCATCCGCCATCGGCCCAATCAGCGCCACCGCTTTCGTCTTCGCCGAAAGTGGCAGCAGATTGCCGGTACCCTCCATCGGATCGTTCTTCAGCAGAACCATCGTCTCGTCGGTAATCTTGCGAGCCACCGCTCGCTTCTCTGGCGCAGGCACATACGCCGGACCGACCTCGGTATATGGATGATCGAACAAACCCATAGCGAACTTGACGCGCAGAATCCGGCGCACCGCTTCGTCCAGAACACTCTCCGGAATCTTGCCCGAGCGAATCTGTTCCGCTAGCACCGTTGCGTAGAGGTTTCCCTCCATATCCATATCTGTGCCGGCCTCAAGCGCTTTGCGCGCCACCGTGGGACCGTCACCAATCGCGTGATTCTTCAGCTCTGCAACCGCTCCCCAGTCCGAAACAACAAAGCCGTTAAATCCCCACTCCTTCCGTAGTATCTGCGTCAGCAAAAACGGATTGGCAGTAGCCGGAACCCCGTTCAACGAATTGAACGAAGTCATCACCGTTGCTACGCCCGCCTCAACCGCCGCGCGATACGGCTTGAGGTAATCCTGTCGAAGCGTCAGCTCGCTCATATCCACCGCGTTGTAATCCCGGCCGGCAATCACGGCCCCATACGCGGCAAAGTGCTTCACGCACGCTGCCACTGAATCAGGCTTCGACAAATCCCCCTGCTGATATCCCTTCACCCATGCGCGTGCGAGCGTCGAACTGAGGTAGGGATCCTCTCCGTTCGACTCAATGATGCGGCCCCAGCGCGCGTCGCGTGCGATGTCCACCATAGGCGAAAAGACCCAGTCGATCCCGTCAGCACGCGCTTCCTGAGCGCTCACGCGCGCCACCGTCTCAGCAGCTTCCTGATCCCAGCTTGCGGCAATTGCCAGAGGCACCGGAAACGTCGTCCGATGGCCGTGGATCACATCGAGCCCGAAGATAATCGGAATGTGCAGTCGCGATCTCTCCATCGCGATGTGCTGGAAGTGGTTGGTCCGCTCCGCACCCACCACATTCAGCATCGAACCTATGGCGCCTTTCGCAACCAGCTCGTCATACGTGAGTTTCGACGCGGAAGGGCCCGTTGCAAATCCCGCTGAGTACTGCACCGTCTGCCCAATCTTTTCCTCGAGAGTCATCTGCTTCAGCAGCGACTCGACACGCGCATTCGTCTCTCTCGTTGCCAGTTGCGCGTTCTGCGCAAACACGCCCATAACGGCAGAAAAGAGCAAGGGTGCAGCAGATACAGCAAGAAAACGTGGCCTGATCATTTCGAAGAGATGATAAACCGTTTCACTCGCGATGACGGAATCGCTGGCTGTTGCCTCCCGATGCACCACGCTGTCCCTCGCAGTTCGACAGTTGCCGCAGATGCACTACTCTTTTGGATGGGACTATGCGGAAGTTTCTGCGCCATTTCCGGAAGGCCGTGTTTCTGGCTCTCGAACACGATGTGCTCAACACGGCAAAAGCCGCTGCTTACTCCGGCATGCTGATGTTCTTTCCCGCATTCATCGTGCTCACGGCCATGATCGCCAAATTCCCCGAGGGACCCACAGCCGTTGGTGAAATCCGCTGGGTCTCAGGACAAATTCTCCCCGCTGACACCGTCCGCCTGATGCTCTCCTCGATGCATGCGCGCAATGCTCACCCCGGACAGCTCATCATTTCAGGGTCGATTCTCAGCATTTTCGCCGGCATTGGCCTCATGCTCACCCTGATGGAAGGATTCCGCCGCGCCTACCGCCTGCCCCGCAACGATTGGGGTTTCTGGGAGCGACGCGCCCGGGCACTCTTCCTGGTTGTCATCGTTCTCGTGCCGCTCGCGCTCGCCACCATCGTTCTTGTATTCGGACGAGCGATCGAACTCTGGCTGATCTTCAACGCCGGCCATCAGCTTCGCAGCGTCGTTCTATTTCTGTGGCGCATGGTGCGCTGGTCGCTGGCATTCGGCACCAGCCTCGCAGTTCTGGGCGCGCTCTATCACTTCGGCACCAGGCGCGGAGAGCACTGGCTGCGCATCATGCCCGGCGCAATCGCCGCCAGCATCGTATGGTTCTCTGCAACCCTCGCCTTCGGCTGGTACGTCACGCGTATCGCCGACTACACCATCTTCTACGGATCATTCGGGGCCGGAATCGCAACGCTTGTCTGGCTTTACATCACCTCGTTCACCGCGCTCCTTGGAGCGGAGTTGAACGGCGTCCTCTTCCGCGAACGCAATCGCCAGCTCTGATTCAAAGCCCCTGCAACAGCCCGAATAGCCTAAACAGGGCTGATTCATCGCGCTCTAACACCGGAAATTCACGCGATACGCGACTTGTATAATGAAGGTGACCGCTCTCATACATTCCTTTTCCCTATTCCCGACCTTTTGGAGCTATTTTTGATGCCGTTCGTTGAATCGAACTTGAACGAAACCCCCATCCAGCGCCGGGCCAAGATCGTTGCCACACTTGGACCGGCCTCGAACACCGAATCGGTATTTCGAGATCTGGTACGGGCGGGTATTGACGTTGTACGACTGAATTTCTCCCACGGCACCCATGACGAAAAACTCGCCCTCATCCAGATGATCCGCAAGGTGAGCCGCGAAGAGCACAAACCGCTTTGCATCCTCGGCGACCTCCAGGGACCAAAGATCCGTACCTCAAAACTCCGCGATCATCAGCCGGTCCTGCTCAAAGCCGGCGCCCGGCTGACCATCACGCCGCGTGACGTCCCCGGCACAGCAACTCTGGTCGGAACAACGTTCAAGACTCTCGCTGAAAACGTCGAGCAAGGCTCGCGCATTCTCCTCTCCGATGGCCTCATCGAGCTGCGCGTACACGAAGTCATTGGTCCAGATGTGGTCTGCGAAATCGTCAACGGCGGCATGCTCGGCGAGAACAAGGGAATCAACCTTCCCGGCATCCCGGTCCGCGTTCCATCGCTGACAGAAAAGGATTCACAGGATCTCGAATTCGCTTTGAAAAACGGCGTAGACGCGATCGCCGTTTCCTTCGTCCGCACCGCGGAAGATGTAACGCTCGTTCGCAACCGTGTCTCGGCATACGGCGGCGAGACCTGGATCATCGCCAAGCTCGAAAAACCCCAGGCTATCGAGCACCTCGACAGCATCCTGCAGGCAGCCGATGGAATCATGGTCGCCCGCGGCGATCTCGGTGTAGAGGTTCCACCTGAAAAAGTCCCTGCAATTCAGAAACACATCATCCGTCGCGCTGCGGAGTATTTCAAACCCGTCATCACAGCGACTCAAATGCTCGAGTCCATGATCGAGAATCCCCGTCCAACGCGCGCAGAGGTCTCCGACGTTGCCAATGCGATCTACGACGGAACCGATGCCGTGATGCTCTCGGGCGAGTCAGCGGTCGGCAAGTACCCCATCGAAGCCGTGTCGATGATGGGCCGCATCATCAGCGAAGCCGAACGCCACATCAAGGAAGAGCACTTGAACGAGCCGATGATTCGCCAGACCCGGCTCTCCATCGCGCAAACCATCTGCGAAGCCACCGCTCATGCAGCGGACGATCTGGATCTCCGCGGCATCGCCCTCTTCACCGAGTCTGGCGCAACCGCCCGCCAGCTTTCGAAATACCACCCAAGCTCCCCGATCTTCGCCCTTAGCCCCGTAGACATAACCATCAATCGCCTGAATCTGCTGTGGGGAACAACTCCCATCCGCTGCCCCAAGGTCAACTCAACCGAGGCTCTCGTCGACGTCGCCGAGAGCCTTCTCGAGCAGCATGGCTATGTGCGCAACCGCGAAGTCATCGCAATCGTCGCCGGCACGCGCACCAAGTCCGGTTCGACCAACTTCCTTCGCCTTCACGTCCTCGGCGAGCACAACCTTGAGGGCGTACGCTTCTTCGCGCCGCACGAAGAAGAGGCTCTCCGCAATGATGCAGCAGACCAAAAGCCGAAACGTCGCAAGGTAACGCCCATACGCCAGTATCCTTCGCCCAATCCGCCCAAGATCTCGAATCCGTAGCGATCAAAGCCGAGCGCAGAAATACGAAGGGCACTTCGACAGAGCTGAGATGCTCTCCCTCGAAGTGCCCTGGATCTGAGTTGCCGTTATTTCGCCGCGAGCTGACGAAGCACATACAGCAGAATGCCGCCGTGCTCGTAATATTCGATCTCCTGCGGCGTGTCGATGCGAACGACTGCATTGAACTCCTTCACGCTCCCGTCCGCATTCTTCGCCTTCACCTTGAGCGAGCGGCCGTTCTTGAACTTCGCCTTCAGCAGATCGGTGAGTCCCGCGAAGTCATAGACCTCTTCGCCGTTCAGTCCCAGTGACTCAGCATTCTGCCCCTCTTCAAACTGCAGCGGCAAAATCCCCATCCCCACCAGATTCGACCGATGAATCCGCTCGAAGCTCTCCGCAATCACAGCCCGCACACCAAGCAGGTTCGGCCCCTTCGCCGCCCAGTCGCGCGACGATCCAGACCCATACTCCTTGCCCGCCAGAATCACCAGCGGCACCTTGCGCTCCGCATACCTCACGCTTGCGTCGAAAATCGACATCTGCTCGCCCTCGGGCAGCAGCCGCGTTACACCGCCCTCCGTCCCCGGTGCAAGCTTGTTGCGCAAGCGAACATTCGCAAATGTTCCTCGCACCATCACCTCGTGATTGCCGCGCCGCGACCCATACGAGTTGAAGTCCGCCGGTTTCACTCCGTGCTCAGCCAGATACTTCCCTGCCGGCCCGTTGGCCTTGATGTTGCCTGCCGGAGAGATATGATCCGTCGTGACTGAATCACCGAGCACAGCCAGCACGCGCGCGCCGAGAATGTCCGTCGCCGCATCCGGCTGCTTCTTCATGCCATCGAAATACGGCGCCTGGCGAATGTAGGTCGAGTCCGGTTCCCACTTGTAAACATCACCCGTCGGAAAGCTCAGCCCCTGCCAGTTCGCGTCGCCGTCCGAGACCGTCGCGTACTCCTTGCGGAACCCCTCGCTGCTGATGCCCTTGTCGATCGCGTCAGCCACTTCCTTCTGAGTGGGCCAAATATCTTTCAGGAACACTGGCCGACCCGCGGGATCTTTGCCCAACGGCTCAGTATCGAAGTTGTGCCCAATCCGGCCCGCCAGCGCGTAAGCAACGACCAGCGGCGGCGACATCAGGTAGTTTGCGCGGACATCAACGTTCACGCGGCCCTCGAAATTTCGATTGCCGCTCAACACGCTCACCGCAACCAGCCCGTGCTCATCGATGGACTTTGAAACATCGGTGGGCAAAGGCCCGGAATTGCCGATGCAGGTGGTGCACCCGTATCCGACAACGTTGAAGCGCAATTTTTCGAGGTAAGGAAGCAGGCCCGCTTTCTGGTAATAATCAGTGACAACGCGCGACCCCGGGGCCAGCGACGTCTTCACCCACGGCGGAACGCAGAGACCCCTTTCGACAGCCTTCTTTGCAAGAATTCCTGCCGCAAGCATCACCGACGGATTCGACGTATTGGTGCAGCTTGTAATCGCCGCAATCACCACCGATCCATGATCCAGATACTTGTCCGGATCAACATTGAATCGCTCCTTCACCGTCGTCGTGATTGGACCCGTTTTGAACGTCTGTTCCGCTGGATGCGCATTGGCCAGCGCCGAAGATGTCGCCGGCCCTTCGCCTTCTTCTCGTGCAACTGCCAATGCAGTGTCCGTAACTGCCGTCGGCTCCCACGGCGCAGCAGTACGTGTTCCCAGTGGCTTCGCTGTCGGCGCAAGCAGCGAGGGCAGTTGCTTCGCGAAGCTCTCAGCGGCGTCCTTTAGCAGAACGCGATCCTGCGGGCGCTTCGGCCCCGCAACACTCGGTTCCACTTCTGCAAGGTCGAGTTCCAGTGTCTGCGAGTACTCCGCTTCCGGCGAGTCGCCTGTATGGAACAGACCCTGCTCCTTGTAGTACGCCTCCACCAGCGCAATCTGCTCTTCGCTCCGTCCCGTCAGCCGCAGATAACGCAACGTCTCCGCATCGACCGGGAAGATGCCGCATGTGGCTCCGTACTCCGGCGCCATATTGCTGATCGTCGCCCGATCCGCCAGCGGCAACGCAGCCACTCCCGGCCCGTAAAACTCAACAAACTTCCCAACCACACCAAGCTTCCGCAGTGCCTGCGTAACCGTAAGCACCAGGTCCGTCGCCGTCGCGCCCTCGCGCAGTTTGCCCGTCAGCTTGTATCCCACAACCTGCGGAACCAGCATGCTCACAGCCTGCCCGAGCATCGCGGCCTCTGCTTCGATACCCCCAACGCCCCACCCCAGCACGCCAAGCCCATTGATCATGGTCGTGTGCGAATCGGTTCCGACAAGCGTGTCGGGATAAGCCTGCAACTCCCCGTTCACCTCGGTCGTAAACACCACGCGAGCGAGGTACTCAAGATTCACCTGGTGGCAGATCCCCATCCCGGGCGGCACTGCGCTGAAATTGCGAAACGCAGTCTGCCCCCACTTCAGAAACGCATACCGCTCGCGGTTCCGTTGAAACTCAAGCAGCGAGTTGGCCTCGTACGCCTTCGGCGTGCCGAATTCGTCCACCTGCACAGAGTGATCGATTACCAACTCCGCCGGAATAAGCGGATTCACCTTCTCCGGATCGCCGCCCAGTGCCTTGATCGCATCGCGCATCGCGCCCAGATCCACCACCGCGGGCACACCCGTGAAGTCCTGCATCAGCACGCGAGCCGGCATATACGCGATCTCCCGGCTGGGCTCGGCCTTCGCATCCCACTTCGCCAGAAACTCGACATCGTCGGCCGTGACGTTCACGCCATCTTCACGCCGCAGCAAATTCTCGAGCAGGATCTTCAAGCTGAAAGGCAAACGGCCCAGGTCAAATCCGCGCGCGCTGAGCGCCGGCAGGCGGAAGATCGTGTAAGACTTGCTGCCCGATTTCAGTGTGGCTCGACTATTGAAGGTATTCATCAGGAGACCTTTCTATCCGCGTTTATGCAGCGGATGGAACACGCGTAAGTGCCCCAGGTATCCAGCCTTGGAAACCTGGGATTCTTTAAATTCGTCACGAAAAGATTAATTGGCTGGGCGAATCAGCGTCCACGGTCGTGGCGCCCGCGGCGGAAGCGCTTGAGAAGCGGTCTGGCAGAAAGATGCGAGTCCTTGTTCATACCTGACACAAAGATTCTATCGCGGGACACAATATCCGGCAGAATAGAATCCTCCCGATGTGCAAACCCGCTCCGCACTGGAGTTCTGAAATGTTCAATCGCCGTGCCCTCATCCTGCTCGCCGCAACCGCGCTCGCGATTGCAACCTGCTCCAGCCAAAGTGCATCGACGTCAACTGCCGCCGCGCCGCCCGCCTCCCATTGGCCCGCGCAGGACGGCAACGTGACTCTGCACAACTTTCGTTTCGGCTCCGGCGAGACCCTCCCCGACCTGCGCCTCCACTACCTCACCCTCGGCACTCCCCATCGCAACGCCGTCGGTCACGTCGACAACGCAATCCTGCTTCTGCACGGCACCGGCGGCAACGCACATTCTCTCCTCAATCCCATCTTCTCCGATGTTCTCTTCGTACCCGGCGGCATCCTCGATATCCAGAAGTACTTCCTCATCCTTCCCGACGAAATCGGTCACGGACAAAGCTCGAAACCCTCCGACAGCCTCCGCATGCGCTTTCCGGCCTATGACTACGACGACATGGTGCGCGCCGATCGCACGATGCTCGACCAGATGCACGTCGATCATCTGCGTCTGATCTTCGGCACATCCATGGGCTGCATGCAGGGCTTTGTGTGGGGCGAGACCTACCCCGACTTCATGGACGCCCTCGCGCCATTCGCCTGCCTACCCACCGAAATCGCCGGGCGCAATCGGATGATGCGCTACATGGCGATCCAGGACATTAAGCTCGATCCCGCATGGCAGAACGGCGAATACAAAACCGAACCGCAGGACGGCCTCCGTGGCGCCAATGAGATGCTGCTTGTCATGGGCTCCGCGCCGCTCGTCATGCAGAAAGCCGCGCCAACGCGCGCCCAGGCCGAGCAGTATGTCGATCGCTATCTCGAGCGCACCATGGCGTCAACCGACGCAAACGACATGATCTACTACCTCAACGCCAGCCGGAACTACAACCCCGAACCCAGACTTGAATCCATCAAGGTTCCAATCCTCTGGATCAACTCCGCCGACGACTACATCAATCCTCCGGAACTCGGCATTGCCGAAAAGCTGGTCAAAAGAATCCCGCATGCCCGCTCTATCCTGCTCCCCATCAGCGACCAGACACGCGGCCATGGCACGCACACCGCCGCAGCAGTATGGAAGAACTACCTAGCGGAATTTATGGAAGCAACCGAACCGAAATAGCAGGTGCAATGCCCCACACTTGCGAAGCAAGTTTGGGAATGAAATGCAAGCACTCCACTCCTTCAAGTCTCGACGCAGTGAGAACATCACGCGTGAATCTCAATCCAAAAAATGAGTGGCCCTGCGCGCCCGTGTGCAAGGCCACCCGAACCGGATCGATGCTTGGAGGGTTGTCGCCATTGGAGTCGAATGGCCGCACCAGGTCCGGAATAGTCGCTGAAATCATCTTCGCCGCATCGGACAGACTGCGGAACAGCCATGACAAGCAAATGACAAATAAGTGACGCGGCTTTTTCGATTCCTTCGCTTTTGCGCGCAGTGAACAAAGTTAGCCACGAATGGCCGCATCGAACCGTATGAGACAGCGCCGGTGAAGCCCAGCTTTTATACTGGCATTGATTCGAAGAATCTCGAGGTCCCCCAGCACATTGAGTCACGCAAACTGGCTGCGCAGTATCTTCTCGCGCTTTCTGGCATGGTTCACGGCAAGAATGGCCAACGAGCGCCAGCGCCTTCTCGCGGTCACCATCCTCGCCGGCGGCTTATGCGGACTCTCCGCAGTCGCGTTCCACCTTGCGATTGCCTGGCTCGAAAATTTGATGATCAACCGCGCGAACTTCGCGTATGGCAATACCTGGATCTTCTGGACAATACTTTCACCCGCAGTTGGCGGGCTTGTCGTCGGTCTCGGACTTACGTTCTGGGCTCCCGCTGCTGCCGGCTCCGGTATTCCCCAGGTTAAGGTCGCCTTCGCGTTGCGCTCCGGATTGGTTTCCTTGCGCGAAACCATCGGCAAGTTCGTCCTCTGCGCATTTCAGATCGGTTCCGGGGCATCTCTCGGACTCGAAGGGCCGACCGTACAGATTTGCGCGGGTGTCAGTAGTCTGCTCGCCCGTGCAGCTCGCCTCAAGCCAACCTACTGCCGCCGCATGGCTTCTGTTGGCATGGCCGCCGGCATCGCCGCCGCCTTCAACGCCCCCATCGCCGCAATCACCTTCACCCTCGAAGAACTCATCGGCGATCTCGATCAGACGATGCTCTCAGGAGTCATCGTCGCTGCGGCTCTGGCTGCCGTCGTCGAGAACTCAATCCTTGGCAAAAATCCCGTCTTCCACATGCCTCGCTCTTACGAGTTGGGCGCTGCATCTTCCCTCATCTGGTATGCGCTCCTTGGTATCCTGGCCGCCGTTGTCTCCATCACTTTTACTGACAGCCTTCTAAAGGTCCGCGCTCTATTCAAGCAGTGGACAGCAGTGCCAAAGTGGATTCACCCTGCCATCGGCGGGCTCGCAACCGGTGCAATGGCCGCCGCTGCACTCTATTGGTTCCACCTGAATGGCATCGCCGGCGATCCATATAGAACGCTCGAACTCGCGCTCACCGGCACCTTGCCGCTGCTCTTCATGGTGGTCCTTTGTGTGCTCAAACTCGCCGCTACCGTCAGCTCTTATTCGAGCGGAGGTTCAGGCGGCATCTTCGCTCCATCGCTGTTTATGGGATCGATGCTCGGTGGCGCTGTCGGATATCTTGACGTCACCGTCTTTCATCATCCCGCCGACTCCGTTGGCGCTTTCGCAGTCGTAGGCATGGGTGCTGTATTCGCGGGCATTGTCCGCGCGCCCATGACCTCCATCCTCATCGTCTTTGAGATGACCGGCGGCTACGGTCTTGTGCTTCCCATGATGATTGCCAACATGAGCGCCTTCGCCCTGGCACGCCGTTGGCGGCCACTGGCTGTATACGACGCTCTCCTTCTTCAGGATGGCATCGAACTACCCCACGGATCGCCCCCAGTTGCGCGGCCCCGTGATGCCGAACTCGATGCGGAAGAACCAACAATGGACGCGACGGCGTAAAATGTCCAGATCGTCGTTTCATTGTTTCTGATGAACGGAATCTCCGGAACCAGCAACATTGGCCCTGAACAGCGAAGTCACACTCACTCTTTGCCAGGCTCCATGTTGTACAGGAAGACCGCTCGCAATTCCAGATACGGCCCGTGAAACTCGCGGGGCAGAGGCGGATAGTTCGACCCCGTCAGCGCTCCCCATGCGGCTCGATCGAGGCCAGTATCTCCCGACCGCCCTTCGAGCGCCATGCTGCCCTCCATGATGCGTCCGTTCGGCAGCACCTTGAAGCGAATCACCACTGCGCCCTTCTTGTAGATTGGTGGATTCACCTCATCCGGAATCAATGGATCCCAGGTCCGCTCCGTCTCTCGGTGCCAACGCAGCAGCCACGAACTGAAATCCACGCCCTGCGTATCGCTGAGAACCTGAACACCGCCCGTACCGGCTCCAGGATGCATCGGCATCTGCGCCGGCCCTCCCGGGATCGAAGCAGCACCCGGACCGGACCTCGCCCCACGCATCGCATCCCGCAGCTGGTCCGCCGGATTCGCAGAGCCCATTGCAAAGCTCGGTCGAGTGGGCACGGCCTGCGGTCGCGGAGCCTCGCTGGGCTGAGGTGGCGCCTGCTCCACCTTGGGAACCGGTGAGGTCAGTGCCGGATTTGGTGGCGGTGTTGTCGCCTCCGGTGTCACTTCCGGCTTCGGCAGCGGCGGAGCCGGCTTGTTCAATGCTTCCAGCGTTTTCTTGTCGATGCGAGGCTGCTTCTGCGTGGGAGTCGGCGCGACCTTCGGCTTGGCCTGCAATTTCCGGATCACATCTGGCGGCAGATCCAGGTAGGTCAGATCCTTGCGCTGCTTGATGGCGTCGAACGGATCGATAACCCTGGGCATAAAGACATACTTCGGCAGTAGAATCGCGGCGAGAAGCAGCGCAATGTGAAGAAGAAGGGCGATCCAGATGCCTTCGCGCAGGCGGGCCCAGCGGCGCTCATCTTCGAGCTCGCTGATCATCGTCAGCAGCTCGTGCGTGTCGTAGTCTACCCACCGGGAAGTTGATGCGCCTCGGGATATCCGGCGTCGCGAACCATCTGAGCCTGCAGCTGTCGGTTCGTCCTCGGCAGCTACATCCTCTTCCCAGATACGTTCGTCTTCCGGGTAACTGAGATTGAGGGGGCCAGTGCTGGCCTTCTTTGGGTGGAGTACCGCGGCTTTATCCCGCTCATTCGCGGTAGGTTGGGCTTCACTGGTCGGCATGCGTCGGCGATGGCTGCCTCGGGCCGTGCACTCCGGGCCAGCTCTCAAATCGAAATCCTTCCCTCTATTCTCTCATTCCCAAGGATTGCGTCCAATCCGGGCCGGAGCACATGACCCTGCCCGTACAATGGTTCTTTTGCGGCTCCGGAGGCCCGATCTTTCCGGAGCTGCGCGAAACTCCACCCCATCAAGAACTCGCGCTGGGGATTTGGACGTTTTCGAGCGCGAAAGGGACGTTCTTGAAGCACCTTTTTCATTCACTCTGGCTCAAATGGAAACTTGTCATCCTTCCCGTCCTCATCAAATGGGGAATACTCGGCGCCGGGGCCGTCGCCGTCATGGACTCTTCCACAATCCCCGTTCCCATGGACGCCCTCATTGCCGTCTGGGTCTGGAAAGATCAGAGCCACTTCTGGGCCTATTGCGCGATGGCAGCTCTGGGATCCGCGATCGGGGGACTCCTCCCCTACGCGCTTGGCCGGGCAGGCGGCGAGCTATTCATTCTCAAACGCGTCAACCGTGAACGCTACGAACGCATGAAGCTCCGGTTCGAGAAGCAGGAGTTCCTCGCCATGGCGATTCCCTCCGCATTGCCTCCTCCTACTCCCTGGAAGGCCTGCGTCTTCGCTGCTGGCGTCTTTGAAATGCGCGTGGTCCCGTTTATGCTGGCCGTCTTCACAGGACGACTGGTGAGATGGCTGATCCTCTCCCTGCTCGTGATCAAGCTCGGGCCCGGAGCAGTCGACGTCGTGCAGCATCACGCTTTGACCGTCCTGCTTGCAGTCGGCGGAATCGCCCTGATCGGATTCACCCTCTGGTGGCGCCGCAAGCGCAAAACCGGAGAGATTCCGAGACATCCCTTGAGCTCAAATTGAATTGAAATGAGCTGAGTTCCTAACGGCCATCCTCGCGTTGCAGCAGATTCGACGAGCTCAGGCCTCGGCAGCGGCCCTCGCTTCGGCCGCAGCCCTTGCTTCCGCCTCTTGCGCCTCCGCGGCAATCCCTCGCGTCAGCTCCTCATCATCCGGGAAGAACAATTGGAATACGGTGCCCGCGCCCTCGCGGCTCCTTACGTGCACCACCCCATGATGCTTCAGAATGATCTCGTGGCTGACCCACAGTCCCAGGCCCGTTCCTGTTGCCCCCTTCGTCGTAAAGAACGCTTCGAAGAGCCGCTCCCGCACCTCGGCGTTCATTCCGCTGCCTGTATCTGCAATCGTGATGCGCACACCGTCTCTATCCGGATGCACCCAGTCTTTCGACCTGCGCGCACACACAATCAGCTTTCCTCCGCCCGCCGTCGCATCCATCGCGTTGCTGACAAGGTTTGCAATCACCTGACGCAACTCGCCCGCGAAACAATAGAGATCCAGATCGCCCGCGTATTTTCGCTCCAGCGCGATCCCCAGCGTGTTCAGCCGCACGTTGTACATATCAAGGACTGAATCCAAAAGCTCCGCCATTGTCGCGCGCCCGGGCAGAGTCGATTGCCGGTAGAACCGCAGCGTCTGCTGCGTAATCTCCGACATCCTGCGCACCTCGCGCTCCGCAATCGTCACATAATTCAACGCCGACTCATCCAGCTTGCAGAACCTGCGCAGCAGATAGAGCAGATTCGTGATCGCCTCCAGCGGATTGTTGATCTCGTGCGCAATCGAAGCCGCGAGCCTTCCCGTGGCCGCCAGCTTCTCCGTCCTTCTGAGAGCGTCCTCGCTCCGTTTGCGCTCGCTCGCGTCGATCACGATTACGCCAATCCAGCGCACCTCTTCCTGCGCGGGCCTCACGGGGTATGCAGTCACCAGCCACGTCCACTCACCTTTGGCCTCATCCTGCCCCTCCAGCTCGAGGTCGTGCACAGTCATTTCTGTTTCCACAACATGCCGCACTGCGCCCTCAAGCTTCTGCGCCAGGGTCCCCGGCAAAATTTCCGGAAGCGTTCGACTGAGCTGCCGTCCCATCGGCACCCCCGTCATTTCTGCGAATACCTCGTTCACGCGCACGATCCGGCAACGCCGGTCAAAGAAAACCAGCCCGATCGGCGCATTCGCTAGCATCGAGTCCAGCAGCGAGAGCGTGTCGTTCAGTCCCGCTCTCTGCTCCTCGAGAGCCGCAACCATCCGGTTGAATGCCTCGATCAGGTCACCAAATTCGTTTTCCGTCGACACGGGCAGGGGGAACCTCGCCCTCGCCTCCGGTCCCTCCATCAGCGCGCGCGTTCCCGCATGCAGCACATTCAACGGCCGCGAAATCGATCGCGACATCAGCAGCACCAGTAGCCCTGATGCGCCCATCCAGATCAGACCAAAAGAATAGGAATACCGCAGTATCGTATTCAGTTGCTCGTTATCCCACGAGCGGTCCGTCTCTACCCACGCATATCCGCTCAACGTCTCGCCGTGATAGATCGCCTTGACCCCCTCCCATCGCCGCTCGCCAAACGAAAACACCAGCGGCAAATGCGCCGGCACATGCGCGATCTGTGCCTTCTCTTGAGGGTCCAGCGAGAACTTCGCAGGCTCGCCGTCACTTACATATTGAACGCTGCCTGCAGCATCCGTGATCTTGGCGTGAGCTACACTTGGCGCCGCACCCATCATGTGCAGCGAAGGCAGCACCAGATCCGGCTTTTGCGCGCGATACGCCTCTTCCGCCTGCAGCGCCACTGAAGTTGCCTGGTGCGCAAGTCGTTCAAGCGCCCGCTGCCGTATTTCGCGCCCCTGAATCTCGATCAGGATCGTCGCGAACAGTCCAACAGACAGCGCTTCAAGCAGCATCAGCCAGGTGATCAGTTGCCACCGGACCGTACGCGGCCACCACCAGCGCATTAGATAAACCTCAAGATCATAGGGGGAGCCCGTGTCCTTAGAGTCTACCGGAAAAGCAAAAAATTGTACTCAGCCCAATGGTCGCAAATGGTCTCAACCATTGAGAAAAATGGCGTCTAATCCATTGACAATTCGAGAGTCGTGTCAGTTCGATTTGAGCAGTCCGCGCGCGATCTGCCCGCCATGGAACCGCCCGTTTTCAATGAAGATCTCATTTGTCCGCGATCCCGCCACAATCACGCCAGCAAGATACACGCCCGGCACGTTGCTCTCCAGCGTCTCAGGATTGCAGACCGGCAGCTTGTCCGGCCCCTCAAACCGCACGCCCAGGCTCTCGAGAAAACTGAAGTCGGGATGATATCCCGTCATCGCAAACACGAAATCGTTCTTGATGGTTTCAACACCCTGCGGCGTCTTCAGCACCACCTCGTCTTGCGTAATCTCCACCACATCGGTGTTGAAATACGCTTTGATTTCGCCGTTCTTGATTCGGTTCTCAATATCCGGCTTGATCCAGTACTTCACATGACGATGCATCCCTTCGTGCCGATGCACCAGCGTCACCCTTGCCCCGCTGCGCCATAGCTCCAGCGCCGCAATCGCCGCTGAGTTCTTTCCACCAATCACCACCACATCTGTGTCGAAATACGGGTGTGGATCGTTGTAGTAGTGATGAACTTTGCTCAGTTCCTCGCCAGGGATACACATCATATTCGGCAGATCGTAGTAGCCCGTCGAAATGATCAGCTTCCGCGCTCTCAACTGTCCCGCCCTGCCAAACCGGTCCTCCGTGTGAACGGTAAACTCACCATCTTGCCCCGTCACCCGCTCCACGCGTTCGTACTGTCGGACATCGAGTTTGTAGTGCGCAGCAACCAGTCGGTAATACTGCAGCGCCTCATTCCGCGTCGGCTTTGGATTCGGACTTGGAAACGGGATGTTGCCAATCTCCAGCAGCTCCGGCGTCGTGAAGAATGTCATGTGCGAGGGATAGTGGAACAGGGAGTTGCAGACGCACCCCTTGTCCACCGCGACTACCTTGAACCCGGCCTTCTGCACTTCAATCGCGCACGCCAGCCCCGTCGGCCCCGCCCCAATCACCAGGACGTCAAAAAGCTCCTCCGACCCCCTCCCCCCCCTGTCCCGCTCCAGCGTAGACGAGGGCTTCGCATCCGGAATCGAATCCGCAGGAAATTCCGCCATATCTCCAGCTTAGGCCATCGACTTCCGGGGCCCCTTCTTCTACTCGATCACAGAACTCAAATCCTCTCCGCTGGTCTCCCGAATCATCAGCAATCCCGCAATTGACAGCACCGCCGAAGCCGTAAGGTAGTAGCCCACAAACGCCAGCCCATATCGTTCCGCCAGCCAGGTCGCGATATACGGCGCCAGAGATGCACCCAGAATCCCCGCCATGCTGAACGCCAGCGAAGATCCCGTATATCGCACCGGCGTCGGAAACAGTTCCGACACCACCGTCCCCAGCGGGCCGTATGTCACGCCCATCAACGCCAACCCCACACTCATCATCCATAGCGCGCCCGTCGGCCCCGCCTCAAACATCCGCGCCATGAACAGTCCGAACACCGCAATCAGCGCCGATACCCCAAACATCACCGGCCGTCTTCCTCGCTCCGCCATCCATGCCGACAGCGGAATCGTCGCCCCGAAGAACACCACAGCAATCAACTGCATCACCAGAAATTCCGCACGCGGATAATGCAGCGCCGTCGTACCCCACGACAGCGCAAACACCGTCATCAGGTAAAACAGCACAAATGTCGCCATGCACACCAGGATCCCTGCAAACACATCGCGCGTGTGCTTCCTGAAAACCTCCGCAATCGGAGCTTTCTTCGGATGCGCTCGCTTCATCGCCGACTCAAACACCGGCGTCTCCGTAATCGACAGCCGCACATACAGCCCCAGCAGCACAAGCACCGCGCTCGCCAGAAATGGCAGCCGCCACCCAAACGCGAAGAACTGTGCATCCGTCAGCCACCGCGACAATCCCAGAAAAATCCCGCCCGAAAGCAGAAATCCCACCGGAGCACCCAACTGCGGAAACATCCCGTACAGCGCCCGCTTCGATGGCGGAGCGTTCTCAACCGCCAGCAACACCGCCCCGCCCCACTCGCCTCCGAGCCCGATCCCCTGCCCGAACCGGCACAGCGCCAGCAACAATGGCGCTGCCAGCCCAATCTTCTGATATGGCGGCAGCGTTCCAATCACGAATGTCGAGACGCCCATCGTCAGCAGCGCCAGTACCAGCGTTCTCTTCCGCCCGATCCTATCGCCGAAATGCCCAAACAGCGCTGAACCAATGGGCCGCGCAACAAACGCAATCGCAAACGTCGCCAGCGAAGCCAGCACCGACGAAGCAGGATCGCTCTTGGGAAAAAACAGCTTCGGAAACACCAGCACCGCCGCTGTCGCGTAGATATAAAAATCAAAAAACTCAACAGCCGTCCCCACCAGGCTCGCAAACAAAACCTGTCGTGGCGTGTTGATCGGCCTCTTATCACTCGCGGGGGAAGTCATCGGCTTGTTGCATTCTACTCAAACCTCGTGCCCGCAGGACGCAACAATGGTGCCCCTTCCAAGCTTTGCTTGGATGGGAGAACACACATTACGATTAACTCGTGGCGCAGCCCACCATCTTCACCATCGGCCACTCCACCCACTCCATCGAAGAGTTCATCGCACTCCTCAGCGCACGCGGCATCCGTCACCTCGTCGACGTCCGCTCCATCCCCAAATCCCGCCACGTTCCGCAATTCAACTCCGAAGCGCTCGCATCGTCACTCAGCGCAGCCGGCATCGCCTACACCCATCTCAAAGCGCTCGGAGGCCGCCGTCGCAGCCGCAAGGACTCCATCAACATCGGCTGGCGCAACACCTCATTCCGCGGATACGCCGACTACATGGCCACTCCGCAATTCGCCGAAGGCCTCGCCACCCTGATCGAAATTGCCAGCCACACTCCCACCGCCATCATGTGCGCCGAAGCCGTCCCATGGCGCTGTCACCGCTCCCTCATCTCCGACGCCCTCATCCTCAAAGGCTGGCAAGTCCGCGATATCCTCACCGCCGTCCCCGCCGCCGAACACAAACTCACTCCGTTCCTTGTCCCGGTAAACGGCCAGCCCACCTACCCAGATCCAAACGAACCGCCGTCGCTCTTCGACAAACCTTGATCCGCATACTTGCTGGCGAACACGTGCGCGCCAGCAGCCGGCTAACTCCGCTGACTCCGCTACCTCCGCTGCTTTACCCTAGAGAGTTGACCATCCCGCGGGAGTTCTCATGACCACCGTCATCAAGCAGGAAGACTTCATCGCCAGCGTCTACGGCGCGCTGCAATACATCAGCTACTACCACCCCACCGATTACATCGAGAACCTCGCCCGCGCTTACGAGCGTGAACAGTCCCCAGCCGCCAAAGACGCCATCGCCCAGATACTCATCAACAGCCGCATGTGCGCCGAAGGCCACCGCCCCATCTGCCAGGACACCGGCGTCGTCAACGCCTTCGTGAAAGTCGGCATGGACGTCCGCTTCGAAGGCCCGGACGGCAGCGCTCCCACTCTCGATATCCAGGGTATGGTCGACGAAGGTGTTCGTTGCGCCTACACCGATCCTGACAACACGCTCCGCGCCTCCATGCTCGCCGACCCCGCCGGCGCCCGCAAAAACACCCGCGACAACACGCCCTCCGTCGTCAACGTCGAACTCGTCCGCGGCAACACTGTCGAAATCACCGTCGCCGCCAAGGGCGGAGGCTCCGAAGCCAAAAGCAAATTCGTCATGCTCAACCCGTCCGACTCCATCGTCGAGTGGGTCCTTAAAACTGTCCCCACCATGGGCGCCGGATGGTGCCCTCCCGGCATGCTCGGCATCGGCATCGGCGGCACCGCTGAAAAAGCCATGCTCCTCGCCAAGCAATCCCTCATGGATCCCATCGACATTCAGGACCTCATCGCCCGCGGCCCCAAAACCACCGCTGAAAAACTTCGCGTCGAACTCTACGACAAGGTCAACCGACTCGGCATCGGCGCTCAGGGACTCGGCGGCCTCACCACCGTTCTCGACGTAAAAGTCCTCGACGTGCCCTGCCACGCGGCCAACCTGCCCGTCGCTATGATTCCGAACTGCGCCGCCACCCGCCACGCGCACGTCGTGCTCGATGGCTCCGGGCCCGCCTACCTCGACCCTCCATCACTCGACGCGTGGCCGAAACTCACCTACGACGTCTCCAGCGCCCGCCGCGTCAATCTCGACACCATCACCCGGGCAGAAGCCGCCACGTGGAAACCCGGCGAAGTCCTTCTGCTCAACGGCAAGCTCCTCACCGGTCGCGACGCCGCCCACAAGCGCATGACCGACATGCTCAACCGTGGCGAAAAACTCCCCGTCGACTTCAAAGACCGCTTTATCTACTACGTCGGCCCCGTCGATCCAGTCCGCGAAGAAGTCATCGGACCCGCCGGCCCCACCACCGCCACCCGCATGGACAAGTTCACCCGCCAGATGCTCGCCCAGACCGGCCTCCTCGGCATGGTCGGCAAAGCCGAGCGCGGCCCCATCGCTATCGAAGCCATCAAGGAGTTCGGCGCCGTCTACCTCATGGCCGTCGGCGGAGCAGCCTACCTCGTCTCCAAGGCCATCACCGCCTCACGCCAGCTGGCCTTCGCAGACCTCGGCATGGAAGGCATTTACGAGTTCGAGGTCAAAGACATGCCCGTCACCGTCGCCGTCGACTCCAAAGGCACCAGCGTCCATCAGACCGGCCCCGCCGAGTGGCAGCAGCGAATCGCCAACATCCCCATCCTTCAGTGAACGAATTCGGCTGGGCAACAGGTGCCCAGGTCTCGCTTCTGAGACCGGGATCGCAATTTCCACATCGCGAACTCTTCTGGAGGTCTCAATGTATGAAGTCATCCTCAAGCGCTTCGACAACCCAGACGAAGTCCGCACCTTCGAAAAAGGCAAATTCGAACTCGTCCACCTCGGCGACATGACAATAGGCCGCGCGACCTATGAGCCCGGCTGGAAATGGTCCGAGCACGTGGGCAGAGCATTGGGCAAGAAAAGCTGTGACGTCTCCCACGTAGGCATGGTCATCTCCGGCCGCGCAACCGCTGCCATGGACGACGGCCGCATCATCGAGATGAACCCTGGCGACATCTTCTACATCGAGCCCGGCCACGACAGCTGGGTCATTGGCGACGAGCCCTACGTCTCCATCCACATGATGGGCGCCGCCGACTACGCCGCCCACAAATAGCAACGGCTCGCCAGATTTCCCGGCGAGCCGCCCCTTGTTCCCTCGGTCCCCTGCCTTACTGCTTTCCAAACCGGTACACCAGCCCGAACGTCGCTCCCAGATCATGCTGAAATGTCGAACCGAAACCCGTCCCCATCGCCTCCGGCGCCAGCCGTAGCGACAAACCCGGCGAGACGTTCGCCTCTCCGATGATTGCCCCCGAAAACGCATAAGTAGTCCCATCCGGATACAGCAAGCACTGCTGCCCTGGCGGGCAAATCTGTCCAAATCGGTTCGTGTCTCCCGTGAAGTTGCCCATCGCCGCACCGCCCAGTACCCGCCCAGCAATCGAGTACTTCGGGCGCATCTTGAACCGGTAAACCGGCCCCGCCATGATGTCATAGGTACTGATGGCCGGTCGCGTGATGGAAGTGAAATTGAGGCCCACAAACGACGTTCCGAAATTTCCGCGCCCATCCAGCGTAATACCCAGCCGCTCACTGTAATACCGCGTCAGGCCCAAATCGAATGCGTACATGGTCGTGTGCTGGAGAATCGGACCCGGAATGAACCGCTGATATCCCGCGCCGATGAAAAGCTCATACCGCTGGCCATAAGTATCGCGAATCGCCTGTTGCCGCCGCGCCTCTCTACGTGCCCGAATGCGCCCCTGCACGCTCACCTGCCCCTGACTTTGTGTAGCTGCGGGCGCTGCCGGCGGTGTCTGCTCCTGTGCCGGTTGATTGGTGGAGTCCTGGCCAAATGCCGCAACGCCAGAAGAAACAAGCCCTGTAAACGCCAGAATTGCTACAGCTCGGCGAAACGAAAACATCGATCTTTCCTTACCTCCAGCACGGATGCCCTCGGATCAATATCCGTGGGGTGGAACACTTTCGGAGTCGAGCACATTCCTCCGTTCATTATCGCAAACCGAACCCGAAGCAAACTTTACAGGGACTGACTTCTTTTGGACGCACACCATTGCTTTTTGCCGCTAACCCTCCTTTCATGCTCTACGATGGATTCCTGAGGAGGGCGTCACAAGACCGTATGCGCTTCATTCTCGGACTGATTATCGGACTCGTTCTGGTCCCTCTCGCCGTGCTTGTGTACCTCATGTACGGCAGAGTCCCCGTCGCAGTCGACGATCCGGCCTTTCCGCATGAGCGCCAGCTGGTCCACATGCCTCTCGATGCGCGGGTCCAGCGCGAAATGGTTGGCACCCACATGGAACCAGACGCCACCAACCTTACCGCCGGCGCTCGCATTTACGTCGACCGATGTGCGACTTGCCACGGCCTTCATAGCCACCCATCGGCCCTCGGCGCCCATATGTACCCCGATGCTCCACAGCTACTCGAGCCCCACCATAACAACCCCCAAGTCGTCGGCGTCAGCGACGACCCGCTCGGCGAGACCTACTGGAAAATCCTCAACGGCATCCGCCTCACCGGGATGCCTTCCTTCAAAACGCAGCTCAGCGACACCGAGTTGTGGCAGGTCAGCATCTTCCTTGCCAACGCCAACAAGCCTATGCCGCAGGCTGCCCTCGACATCCTCAACCGCGCCCCCGCCCCACCCACCGAAGCCCCTGCGCACCGCCCCACCTCCGAACCACCTCACCAGGACTAAAAGACAAGAGGCTCACAACTTCGCGCGCCCCTCTTCTCTTGGCTCCTCCCTTTCCCAATGCGCTATCTTTATAGCTAGACTCTCCATGTCCCTCCTCGACTCACTCCGCAAAGGCCTCCGCTTCTTCCTGATGAGCTTCGGCATCTCCAGCTCATCGAAGAAGCCACCTTCCGGTTCGCCGTCGAGACCCTCTCAGCAAAAACCTCAGGGGTAAGTCCAATGCGCCTGTTGGCGATGTTTTTCGACATCATGCTCGGCCTCCTTGGATTTGACATCTCCATCCGGGAAGATCTCGCCAATCGCAACGACCGTGGCCGATTCAAACCCGATTCCGGCAAATACATAACCCGCTGATCCAGCACCCCTATATCCGTTGCAACTTCCCCACCAACAGGGAATCCAATAAAGAGAGAAGACGAGGCGCATGAGCACCGAAGAAGCCAAAACCAAAAGCCACTGGCGCGCATTCTGGGACTGGTTCGTTCTCTTCAGCGGCATCTCCACCGCCTCCAACCTCTCCCGCACCCGTCCCGACCCCGTCCGGCGCCGCGGCCTGTTCCTCTTCCGCAGCAGCCGTTCCAAATAGCTACCTCTCCCTTGAGCCCTACTCCCGATTCCCCGTCCCCTGTAAACTGAATCTATGTCGCTGACTCGCCAGCAAGCCCTCGATCACTTCAACTCCCCTGATCTCATCGGGCTGGGCTTCGAGGCCGACGCTGTCCGGCGCCGGCTCCATCCTGAAGGCGTCGTCACCTACATCATCGATCGCAACATCAACTACACCAACTTCTGCACCGAGTACTGCACCTTCTGCGCCTTCTACCGCCCCCTCCCCAAGAACGGCAAGAAGGATCCCCGCAGCGACGAAGGCTACATCCTCGACTTCGAAAAGATCTACGAGAAGATCGCCGAAACCCAGGAAATGGGCGGCACCGGCGTCCTCATGCAGGGCGGCATTCACCCCGACCTTAAGATCGACTGGTTCGAAAATCTCTTTCAAGGAATCAAGCAGCGCTTCCCGAAGATCTGGCTCCACTGCCTCAGCGCTTCCGAAGTGCTCGCGATTGCCGAGTACTCCGACCTCGATCTCCGCACCACCATCGCGCGCCTTCGCGACGCCGGTCTCGACTCCATCCCCGGCGGAGGCGCTGAGATCCTCGACGACGACGTTCGCAAGCGCATCGCCCGCCTCAAGTGCCGCACTGAAGACTGGGTCAGCGTTCACCGCACCGCTCACCAGCTCGGCATGCGCACTACCGCCACCATGATGTTCGGTGTCGGCGAGACTTTCGATCAGCGCATCAACCACTTCGAAGTCGTCCGTCGCCTACAGGAAGAAACTGGCGGATTCACCGCATTCATCCCCTGGAGCTTCCAGCCCAAACACACCGCGCTCGGCGGGCGCGGCTGGGACGAGGCCACCTCAGTCGAGTACCTCAAGGTACTAGCCATCGCGCGCCTCTACCTCGACAACATCGAAAACGTCCAAGCCTCCTGGGTCACGCAGGGCCTCAAGGTCCTCGAGCTCGGCCTCCACTTTGGCGGCAACGACGTAGGCTCCGTCATGCTCGAAGAGAACGTCGTCAAAGCCGCAGGCACATCCAACTGCACCACCGAAGAAGAACTCCGCCGTATCATCCGCGATGCAGGCTTCAAACCCGTCCAGCGCGACACCCTCTACCGCACCATGTTCCTCAACTGACCAGGATCCACCGCGATCACAATCATTCCTGAGTAATCTGAAACGACTTTCATCCTGAGCAATCTGAAACGACTGTCATCCTGAGCGGAGTCTGCGGAGCGGACGCAGTCGAAGGACCCGCAGTTGTTCTTTCATCGCCTGCCAGGAAATCACTTTCAATTGAAACCGAACGCGGTTCCCAGGTCCGGTTTTCGGACCTGGGAATAACCGCCTGTTACTCGGTACTCGCTATTGCTCAATCCCCGCCGTTCTCACTTCGCCAGCGTGTAATTCACCGTAATCTTCGTGATCACATTCACCGGTTCTCCATTCAGCAGAAACGGCTTGTACACCCACTGCCGCACTGAATCCATCGCTGACTGTTGAAGTTCATTCGGACCCGACACGACGTTCAGGTTCTCCACGTGCCCATCCTTTCCGATCTCAGCCTTCAGCACCACTTTGCCCTGGATCCGTTTCTTCTTCGCATCCGGCGGATACACCGGCGGCAGCTTCGTCAGTATTTGATCCTGCATGACCTTCGCATCGACAGGAACCAAGTGATCTGCCTGTTTCTGCGCCTCCGCCGCGCTCTTTTGATCCACGCCGATCCGCAACGCCACCGCCGAAGTCGCAGCCGCAACCCCGAGTACAACGCATGCACCAAGTGCAACGCACCGGCGAACACGTCCGATCTCTTTCTTCATCTCCGTTAGTTTCATAAGTCTCCTCTCCAGCGTGCTTGAATCGAACACTCCAATTGCATATGGAACACCAACCCTCTTCCCTTGCAGCAACAATCCTGCGAGCTTCAGCAGCGACTGCGCATACTCCTTGCCTCCTGAAAGCTCCGCCGCCATTGCATCGCACACCATCTCGCGGGTCTCCGTCAGCCGCTGTCTCGTGAACCAAATCCCAGGGTGATAGCTCACCCCCAGCGACAACATTTCGTAAGCGAGATTCTTCGCAAAATCCCTCCGCTTCACATGTGCCAGTTCGTGGCCGATAACGGTTTCCAACTCCGAGTCCCCAAGAGTCGCAATCATCTCCGCCGGAAGCATCACGCATCTCTTCGCCACTCCCATCGTCAACGGCGCAAAAATCTTCCGCGACGACACCAGCGCGACCCGTTCTAATCCAAACCGCTGCACTCCTCGCTGCCATGAACCATTCGCCGCCTCATGCAGCCTCACCGCATCTGCACTCCGCTCAAGTTCCCGCAACCGCAGCCATCTCCACACAAATCTCGCTGCCAAATACAACGTCGCAACCGCATAAATACCAATGAACATCACAATCGCAGCAGCAGGAAATCTCAGTCCTTCAGAAGCCACGCCCGCGCCCACCTGCACCACCACACTTCCCGGTCCCGCCTGCTGGGCATGCCAGTGCCACAGCCAAGCCACATCCAGCCGCTCCCATGGCAGCAGCGACACCGCCGGCACCATCGCCTCGCCCAGCAGCGCCGCCACCCACACGCGATGCTCCGCTCCCGGGCCCAGCGGTCGCACCGCTCGCGCCGCCATCCATGCCGCAACCACGATCAGCGGAACCTGCCACAGCGAATTCACGACGTACGTCATCACAACCCCTTCAACGCCGCTCATTCCGCTTCCTCCCTGAACTTCTCCGTCAGTTTCGCGAGCCGCTTGGCGTCGATCTGCCGGCTCTTCAGCAAGCTCATCACCAGTTCTTCGCTCGACCCTCCAAACATCCGGTCGATCATGTCGCGAACGCTCTGCCCCACCGCCTTCTCCTCGCTGACCTTCGCGCGGTAAACATACGCCCGCCCTTTCAACTCCCGCTCCAGCTTCCCTTTCCGCTCCAGAATGTTCAGCATCGTCTGCACAGTCGTATATGCCAATGCCGGCTCCAGTTCCGTTTGCACATCGTTCACCGTGCTCGCCCCAAGCCTCCAGATCACCTGCATGATCTTCAGCTCCAGCCTCGTCAACCCGTTCTTCGCCGGTCTTCCGCCCATCCCAACCTCCTATAGTCTTAGGACATTACTCTCAGTCCATCGTTCCGTCAACTAAGTTTTTAGGACTTGCCCGTTTTCTGCCCATTCCAACCTCCGCCCCGCAACCCTCATCCAATATTCGTTGGATTACACGCTGAACCACGTCTAGCCATATCTAGAGGTCCCCGTGAAGTACCCTCTCATCGCGCTCTCCTGTACTCTTCTCCTAAGTTCATGCGGTGGTTCGCATTCGACAGCTCCATCCGATCCCTCTCCCACACCGACCCCGACACCCACTCCCACTCCTACGGCCAGCGCACCCGATATCACCACCTTTCACAACAACAATTCCCGCGACGGCCTCAACGCGCAGGAAACCACCCTTACACTCACCAACGTCAACTCCACGCAATTCGGCAAAGTCGGATTCGATTCCGTTGACGGGCTAGTAGATGCCGAGCCCCTCTTCCTCGCGAGCGTCAATGCGGGCGGATCAACGCGCAATGTCCTCTATGTCGCCACAGAACACGACAGCGTTTACGCCTTCGACGCCGACTCCGGCGCTCAGATTTGGAAGACATCCGTCCTTGGCTCCGGCGAGACCACCAGCGACGCCCGCAGTTGCGGCCAGGTCGGTCCTGAAATTGGCATCACTTCCACGCCTGTCATCGATCGCAAGCAGGGCACCAATGGAACGATCTTTGTCGTCGCCATGAGCAAGGACTCGAGCGGCAACTACCACCAGCGCCTTCATGCCCTTGACATCACCACCGGCAGCGAAATCTCCGGCAGCCCCACTGAGATCACCGCCACCTATCCCGGCAACGGCGACGGTTCATCGGGCGGCACCCTCACTTTTGATCCCAAAATGTACAAGGAGCGCGCCGCGCTTCTCCTCGTAGGCGGCAACATCTATCTCGGCTGGTCATCCCACTGCGACTTCTCGCCGTACACCGGCTGGGTGATGGCCTACAGCGAGTCCACGCTCAAACAAACCGGCGTCCTCAATCTCACTCCCAACGGCGGTGATGGATCCATATGGATGAGCGGGGATGGCATCGCAGCCGACTCCGCCGGCAACCTGTTCCTCCTCGACGCCAACGGGAAATTCGACACCACGCTCGACGCCAACAAATTCCCCTCCAATAGCGACTTCGGCAACTCCATCCTGAGGCTCTCCACAAACGCCGGCAAAATTTCCGTCGCCGATTACTTCGTCCAGTTCGACACCATTTCCGCTTCCGGAGCAGACCTCGATCTCGGCTCCGGCGGCATCGTCCTCCTGCCCGACATGAAAGATTCAGCCGGTGCTACGCGTCATCTCCTCGTCGGCGGCGGCAAAGATCAAAACCTCTACATCGCCGACCGCGACAACCTCGGCAAGTTCAATGCCGGTGGCTCTGACAACAGCAATCTTTACCAGGAACTCCCGGGCGTTGGCGCCATCTTCTCCACCCCCGCCTTCTTCAATGGAGTTCTCTATCTCGGCACCGTGGGCAGTCCTCTGCGCGCATTTCCTGTGACCAGCGGCAAGCTGGCAACAACGCCCTCAAGCCAGACCGCCACATCGTTCGCTTATCCGGGCACTTCCCCCGCTGTCTCGGCCAACGGCACGCAGAACGGTATTGTTTGGGCTCTCGAATCCCACACCGGTCAACCAGCCGTCCTTCACGCCTACGACGCAAGTGATCTCAGCAAGGAACTCTACAACAGCAAGCAGGCAGCCGGCAGCCGCGACGCCTTCGGTAATGGCAACAAATTCATCACTCCACTCGTCGTCAACGGCAAGGTCTACGTAGGAACCCCCAGCGGTGTAGCCGTCTTCGGTCTCCTCAGCAAATAATGAGCGAGTTGGAAGCCGAACGAGTAGACCGAAGAGGCACCCGGAACAATGCGGGTTCCCAGCCCCGGTGTTCAAATCCGGGATACGCCGTCTCCGGCTCGCAACCGAACGCTTTGAGCATCGACGATCGGCTTCCATCTGTGACTCATCGCGATGAGCGGATTCAGGATCTGCAGGCTCCATAATCTGAATAGGGTGCACCCATGAACGAGACCATCCTCCGCTTCAACGGCTCCCTGCAACGCGACCCCGCCATCGACGCCTGGTTCAAGCGACGCCCCGGCCCGCTCGGCGCTATTGCGCAACACTGGTTCCAACTCATGCGCGACTGCGGTGACGAGGTCCGCGAACTCATCCACGACGGCGCTCCGACCGCATGTTTAGGTGATGCTCCCTTCGCCTACGTCAATGTTTTCACATCGCACGTTAACGTCGGCTTCTTCTACGGCGCGTTCATCCGCGACCCAGCCCGCCTCCTGCAAGGCTCAGGCAAACGCATGCGTCACGTTAAGCTCACACGCGAAAAACCCGCCAACGCCGCTGCAATTGCTAGCCTCATTGACGCGGCCTGGGAGGACATCAAATCCCGCGTAGAAAACGGCTAGAGCCGCATCAACCCGCGACAGCCTTCGGTCGCGTGTCCAGTCCGAAGTCTCGCAGAATTCGTGCGTACCACGTATCGTCATCGCTGGAATACAGGTCCGCCCACTCCTCGTCCGTCATCGAGTTGCGCCATCCAAGGAATGGCACTGCATCTGGCCCTACCGGATGCCGAACCTGCCAGGTTCCGCTCTCCACAATCTCCAGAACCTTCTGCGCCACAATCGTCGCCGGGACGGGATTCCGCTCCACCGAAGCAGCAAACAGATTTGCAAACCTCTCTGTCTGCCGATACGGAGTCGCCTCTGCAGGCGCTCCGATCCGTCGTGCCATCGAGGTATCGATGATGCCTGGCTCAACGATCGCGACTCGCACATTGAAGTTCTTGAGCTCTCCCGAGAGACCCTCGCTCAGCGCCTCCAACGCCCACTTCGATGCCATATACGGCGTGAGAGGCGGGCTCGCGATCCGTCCTGCCACGGACGAAACATTCACGATGCACCCGCTGCGGCGCTCGCGCATCTGCCCCACCACAGCCTGAATCGTACGGATGCAGCCAAAGTAGTTCGTTTCCATCGTCGAGCGGAAAACAGCGAGCGGCAGCTCTTCCACCGCCCCAAAGGCCTCTACGCCAGCGTTGTTCACCAGCGCATCCGGAGCACCATGCTCCGCAACGATCCTGCCGATCCCGTTCCGCACGGACTCGTCTGAATCCACATCCAGCACCGAGATTGCAATTGGAAGATTCTCCTTCGCTGCAACCTTGCCCAGATCTGACTGCGCTGGATTGCGCATTGTGGCAAACACCTGGTGCCCGGCGCGCGCAAACATCAGCGCCGTTTCATATCCAATTCCTTTGCTGGTTCCGGTAATCAGAATTTTGGACACGGCTGACCTCCTCTATCGCTCTGAGGGAGAGATCTACGTTGAAATGGCGACCCGGAGAGCGGATGCCTGATACCGTAGCAGCGCTGCCGCCCCTTGTCAGCCTGAAAATGAACATGCGTCGAATGATCACAAACAGCAGCCAACTAGCCGTGCCTAGATCGAACCTCGTGAATGTCCCGGTCTTGATGTACCGAGGGAGATTCTATGACCCCACCGGCAGAAGCCGGGCGGTCGTCAGACGGCTCTGAATCGATCCGAAAATCGCTGGAAGGCTCAGTTTGGTCCCTGGGCAACTTGAGGAGTTGTCCGCATAGAAGTCGGATGGCACGGTGGCCATTTGCTGCATCTCGGAGCAGGCTGTGATTGCCGGGCTGTCGGTCGAGCACGTTCCGCTCGTTCCGGCGTTATACGCGACCGTGAACACGGTTGTATCCGGCACGTTATTGGAGACCCAGTTTGCCGCTGTGATGGATTGGTGGCACTGATTTTTCGCAGATGGGTACACACCAGTGGTTGTGAGGTGCACAGATGAATCGAAGTTCGAAGTACCCGCAGTGGCATCGCCGTCGCTCAGGATGATCATGGCGTTTTTTGAGTTCGGGATCGCCTGCGCCTGGGCTTTCAGCGATGCTCCTGCGGCATAAATCGCACTGGCAAGGTACGTTCCCTGTCCGCCTTTTGCCTGCATGCCGGCGCATCCCGTTACTGCGCCCGATGCGATTGCCAGGCCAGAGCTGGAATTGTAAGAACCACTTGAACCAATCGTCTGGTTATTTGAGCTCCAGTCGCTCGAATAACCATTCGTTCCGCCGCTGGTCACTTGAAATGTAGGTGTCGAACTCGTCCATACCGGATTGGTCCATGCCGCGCCCACGGCAGGCGCTGTATAGGGAACGGGGGTCGGAGCACTGCCGTTGCATGCCGTTACCTGACTGGCCTTATTCGCCGGGATCTCCGGATATGTGAATATGCTCACTCCATCGAATGAGGTGCAGGTCGTACCCGAACTCGTAGCCGTGCACGGCTGCAGTCCCTTGAGCAGTGTCTGCACTCCCAGCAAAGCACATTGAATTTTTGTCGGCGACGATTTACCGCTACCCGTGCACCCACCAGGATCTGACTGGGCCATCGACGCAGTTGTGTCCAGAACAATCGCGATGTTATATTTTTGCGCCGCCGCGCCGGCCATCAGCGCGCTGGATGCCGCGGACAGAGTGAGACGCGGAATTCCGATAATGCCACCAAAAATCGTGGGCAGAGTAACTGTCTGAGCCACCGTGATCGCATTGGACCCGCCGCCTGCAGCGACGCAGGGAACACCATTGTTGATACCCGTGCTCGAGCAATAGACCTTCGGATAACCGCTCAGCATCGTCGCATTGGGGAGGAAAGACGAATTCGCATTGCGGTTCCCCGGCACCGAGCTGTAAAGCGTCGCCTGGCCAATCACGGCCGAGGACGACTGGGTCGTGTCTGACATCAGCTGCACCCCGGCCATCGCCGCGGCGTCGCACGACTCCTGCAGCATGTGGTAAGCGATGATTCCGCGACCCGCATCGACAACAAACGCGGTAAATCCTGAAAACAGAATTAGTAGCAGTGCAAACCATGGAAGGATCTGTCCATCCTGGCGCTGCGCGAGGCGCGTCAATCTCGTACGCGAATTCATTGGATACGCTCCTTCGATCACCGAATCCCGGCAAACAATTACTGAATGATCTCCGTGGTTGTAGCTGACAGGTTCAGAGAGCGATTACTCCAGAACACAACGAACGGAGTAACAGGGTGACTCACGGTTACGGCGACGATCCCGCCTCCCGTGCCCATGTTTGCGTTTCCACCCAGGGCGCAGCTTGAACCGGATCCAAAGCCCGATGCGCCATTGCTCGAGGTATACGTAGTCGCGGTGCCCGCTGCCGTGGGAGTCAGAGTAATCGAATATGAGAGCTGGGAAGCGGCTATTCCGACGGCGGCAGCCTGAATCTGAGTGGCGGCCATTGCGCAGGGGTTCGTGGTTGTTCCGTTGCTGAAGTTCCCCTGATTGATCGCCAGATAACGGGCGCCCACTGCAGCCGCATGCGACAGTAGCAGGTAATTGTTCAGCGCGATTCCGAACGACGCCATACCGGTGATGAGTGTCAACATCACTGGCACAACCAAAGCCGTCTCGACCAGTGCGCCGCCCTCGCTGCGGGAAATTAACAAGCCTCTAAGCAGGCGAACTGCGCACCGCTTCGTCGACAGTGTTCTCCTCGATGAATAACTCATGTTTGATCCCGCTCCTTGTTGCCGAGAATTCTGCTCAGTGTTTTTTGACGTCCTTTGCCGCCGCTTAACAGGTTCGTAACAGTAATCGAACCGCGCAGCACAGCTAGGCATCTTCTCTGGGGAAGGGGATACTCTTCTTCTGCTCTTACACACACTTCGGGGGCAGTTTGCTGTATGAGGAGACAGGTGTGCTGTTTATTTACGGACACGCGAGCAAACGCCGGTGCAAACGATGACTATAGTTATTGGGCGCCCGCGACTTTTGTGCCTGGCTAATAGATGAACTTAATTGCAAACTGCATCACGCGCTCACCGCTGGCGGAAGTAACAGAACCAAACGATCCCGAGTTGCGGCTGGCATTTGGATTCCCGTAATGCGGGGTGTTCAGCGCATTGAAACTCTCCGCCCGAAGCTGCAGACTCACCTTCTCGCGCAGCGAAATGTTCTTGTGCAGCGATATGTCAACGTTGGTGTATCCGGGGCCGCGAACCAGATTCCGCCCGGCATTGCCGGCAATCGGGTGGCTGTTGCTCTGCCCTGGCGCGTTGGCGAATGCCGCAGTATTGAACCATTTTGCAATCGTGCGCTTGTTACGCGGCAGAGTGGGATCTTGTCCGGGCACCAGGTTCGGCCGCAGTCCAGGATAGTCGGCATACCCCGCGTTCGACACAATGTTGACCGGCGTGCCCGTATGAAACGATGCGATGGAGTTCAGCTGCCATCCACCCACCAGAGCGTCAGTCAACGGTTTAGCCGAATTTAGATAGCGTTTGCCGCGTCCGAAAGGCAGTTCGATCCGGTTGCTCAAAGTGACGTTGTGTTTGATATCTGCGGCGGATGAAGCATACTCCGGATCTAGATCAAATGGGTTTTGAGGCGCAGAACTGCTCCTCAAGTCGAATGGTGCCGGACCGTTGTCAAGACTGTGTGCATAGGTATATGCCGCCAGCACACTCCACGCACTCGCAAAGCGGCGATCCACTTTGATTTGAAGTGCGTTGTAATTGCTTTTGCCCAGCGGGAGCAGCGTTTGTACTTTGCCAATCTTGTTTGAGAGATGATCGCCTACGTTGTAGTTTCCCACCTCGTACGAAAGCTTGTGCGACTGTCCTCCCACGTAGCCAGCTTCGAGCGAAATGTTCTCTGGCAATAATCGCTGCACTGTCAGGTTGTACATCTCCGAGTAGCCGTCGGGGAAACTCTTTGGCTCAGAATAGACCGTCGCATTCGATGCTCCGGCCACCGCAGTGAAATCGATTTTGGAGATGCCATCTTGAAGATCCACATTCGTTGTGCGCGCGACTCCGGCATCGAGATAATAGGCAAAGTAGTAGGGCGAGTTGACATATTCACTTTGTGTAAAGAACGGGTAGTTCTTGGTAAGAATGTCCTCCCGCGCATCATTCTCCGCCGAATAGAAAATGCCGAATCCCGCCCGCACCGACGTCGCATCATTGATCGCATAGACGGCGCCAAGGCGCGGCATGAGATCCCCCTTGTTCGAATCGACCAGCGAACGGCTGTTCGAACCGCGATCCGCAATCAGCATACTGATAGAGCCGCGATCGAAATTGGATGCATTGCTGTTCACCTCGACATACGGCTGACGGTACTCATAGCGCACTCCGTAGCTCAAGTTGAGCCGGCTGGTCGTCTGCCATGAATCCTGCAGATAGAAGGTGTGCTCGTTGCTTGTCGTATGCGGATTGGTCAGTTGCAGTCCCTGCATTACTACGTACGGAAGACCCAGAAGCAAATCCGCGATCTCGCTCCCGCCATTTCCGTAGTAGGCGTCGCCCTCGAAAAACGTATAGGTCGGGTCGCTCGTCATAGCGGCATAAGCGCCACCAATGTACTCGTAGGGCGTAGGAAAGAGCGAGAAGCTTGGATGCGAATTCAGATGGCGATACCCGTATCCGAACTTCAGCGAGTGGCGATTATGAGTCCACGAGATCGCCTCATCCAGTTGCACGTTCTCGTCCCTGAATGACAGCGGCTTCCATGTGGATCCACCCGTAACTGCGCCCGTTTCAAATTGAATCTGTGGAAAGCCCCACGTATCTGGAAAGCCGGCAAGGTTCGCATTGGCAATCCCGAGTTTGTCAGCCAGGCGCGTGCCATCGACCAGGCTGTGTTCTTCCAGCGGCGTAATCAGGTAGGAAGCACGAACCTCGTTCAGCAGATTTGATTGAACTACTCGAGCCCACGACAGACCGATCGATTGGTTTTCGAGCCAGTAGTGATCGCCCAGATCCGCTCCCCCCGCACCGGCGATCGTTCCCGTTCCAGCATAGGGATCGCCGGTCTTGTTCTCGTACTGCGCAATGTCATAGGTGAGCGTAACCCGGTCGCTGGACGAAAGGTTTGCGTCGAGACGTACATCGCCGTTGTTGCCGTGGCTTTCAACCCGCTGCGTAGCCGTGTAGTTGTTGAAGAACTTGTTCGAATTATTCGGGCGCGGAAACATTTGCGTGAGAATCGCCTTGCCGGCAGGACTGATCGCGCTGGCCGGAATGATGTTCCCCGGATACTGCTGGGCGTAGTAGTTGGCCTGGTAAAAATAGGGATCGAAAATCGGAATCTGGTTTCCAGTAAACGGATCGGTCAGGCGCGATAAATCGGCGCTGCCATCTCCCAGGAAGCTCACCTGGTTAATCGTCGGAACAGTCGTCTCGTAGATCTCCGCGTTTCTCAGCTGGGTGCCTTCGTAGCTGAAGAAGAACAAATCCCGGCTCTTGCGCAGAGGCCCTCCGATGGTCGCACCGAAGTTGTGCTGCTTGAGCTGCGAGGCATGATTCACGTCGGAGCTCGCGAAGGCGTAGCTGTCCGCTGCCGTATTGTTAGGCCGAAAAAACTCGTAGGCCGAACCATGGAATCGATTGCTGCCAGCTTTCGTCTCCAGAAGTATCGCTCCTCCTGAAGCGCGTCCAAACTCCGGCGCATAATCTGAAGTCACCACCTTGAACTCGTTCATCGCATCCACGCTGGGCCGAAGGCTGGTGTCGTTGTTCCGGTTCCCCGTTACTTCCACGCCATTCAGCTGAATGGAATTCCCGAATTCGCGCTGACCATTCACAGAAAGATTGATATTGTTCCCACCCTCTCCGCGCTGTACCCCAGGCACCAGCAGCATCAGGTCCGTGAAATCCCGGCCGAGCAGCGGCATGTTGGCAATGTCGGAGGCAGCGATGACTTGGCCAGTTGCGGCACTCTGCGTCTGCATCAGAGGCGCTGCATCATAGGCGAACACCGTCTCGATCGCCGGTCCCACCTTCAGCGCAATATCCACTCGGAGTTTGTCATCGATCTGCACAGCAAGTGGCCGGGAGCTGTGCGAACTGAAACCTGCATGAAGTACTCGAACGGAATAGTGGCCTGGCGGCAGACTGTCGAACTTGCAGCTGCCCGCGGAATCGGTTTCACTCTTTCTGACCAGCCCCGATTCCTGCGATGTCACCTCTACTTTGGCGCGAGATACGAGAGCCCCTTGCTGATCTCTCACATCAACAACGATCGAGCCGGTTGTTGCCTGCCCCCAGCTCGACACAGCACAACACACCAGCAAGCAAAGGCATAACCATCGCATCATAAGAACGGCGTGCCGGCGACCAGATTTCTGAGCGCACTTTTCAAGTGGTTCGATTCGAGATTGTTGCATGCGCAATGAAAGTGACTACCCCTTGACAAACTGTCCCCTCTAGAAGACGAAACAGGCTCACCATTTATTTACTGCCCTTCTGAAAAGCTTGCGTTGGTCCTACAAACGATTTCGCAGAACGTCCTTCCCAGCAATCGGCAGCTTCATCGCCGCAAGTTGGTAGGCCGGAGCAGTCGCATATGCAGCGGCGGCAAAAAACCAGATGTACCATGTCAACGCGACTAGTCGCTCCGGGAGCATGCTCTCTCCCACCACCCAGATCGAGGCGTCCCCAACCAGCGTAATCAAGATAGCAATCACATACATTCCCCAGCATTGCGAAACCAGGCCGAGTCCCACTCGACTAGCCGATCGTCGAATCAGAACCGCCTGCACCAGCAGAAGACCCAGCAGCGGATCACTCGTCCACAGAATTGTTTGGGCAAGAGAGGGATGCGGATAGGGAGGGCGGAGATATCGCATAATTCTTGAAACCTCGCCAATCGTTACCACCACGATCAGCACGATGAGCAGCACATCCGTACGCGTCAATCCGCGCAATATGCCAAATTGACGCTGGATCGACAGGACGCGACCGAGAGCGGCTGCCAGCAGAACCATCGCCACCGGTCCGCCGATGACCTCACCGATCTGTGCGAAGGTTTTCGGCAGGGCCAATCCAAGCACAGATGCCCCGTTCCCTGAAATCGAAACCACCCGCCAATGATCCAGAGAGATCATCACTGCTGCGAGAAATCGAGCCATGGATGCAAGGGCGATAAACGTCCACGCCAATCGCATTGGTTCGTCAGAGTCGAAGCCCGCCCGACACTCAAAAGCGAAGTAGAATTCCGCAGCTGCTGCTAGCAGGAAGAACAGCGTTCCTGGGATCAGGAAATACCAGTTCAGGTATCGATAGCTGCCCGTCGCCAGGAAATGGAAATAGGTAACTGCGCCAAGCGCATAGTGGATCGCGCACAATCTCCAAATCCATACAACGGCACGCGGCATCAGGCCAGCCTATGAGTCGTTCAGCACACGCCGCGAAAGCTCAACCATTGCCCGGCGCCCCAAAAAGGCGGTGAGCAATGGGGTGGACATCGCGAGCGAAAGATCCTCCGCCCTATCCGTCAAAACGGTGCCCGCCTTACCCCCAATACAACGCGTCAACCAGTACAAAAGCCGCTCGCGGACGGCAGTGCCATCGCGGCTCTCTGAGCCGAACCAGACTCGACTCCAGGCCAGCATCTTCCTTGAGAGCTCATCAAGCACCGGGTCTTCGAACGGCGCCGGTGGAACAGTGAGTAATGGCGAGGCGCTTGCTCCGGTTTCCGGCAACATTCTCCTGTCCTTCATCACTGACCCCCTTTCCGCCTAAGGCCGAGCCGCATTTTCTGGCCAACTCGATGCAGAAGAGCTCCGACGGTTCCCGGTCGAATCGACATCGCGTTTGCAATCTCGCTATAGTCTAGTCCCTCGGTTCGCAGACGAAGACACTCAAACTCACGGGGCGCCAATATGGACTTGAAGGCGTCTTCCCACTCAATCCTCCCGGTCTCCGGCTCTACGTGCGCCTTTCCGAGGGCTTCATCGTCGAGACCAACGCAGGCCTGCACGGCCGAAGACCGCACCGTCTCGCAAACGTAATTGTGCAACACACGATGCAACCATGCCGAAGGGTTCCGGATGATCTCGCCCTGCATCCGCACAAGGAAGAAGCGAAGGAAGGTCTCCTGAACAGCATCCTGAGCCAGCGACGGATCCGACGTCAGGCGGCGCGCATAGGAGGTCAGTGCACCGGAGTGATGTCGGTACACCTCAAGGGTCTCCTGCCGCAGCACTTCTGTGCCCGCCTGTTCCTCTGGTTTCATGCGCTTGCGACGGATACTATATCACTCACCCGCTTCCCGGCCATTCCGCTTTGGTACCATCCCGATTCATCGAACCAGAGAGATACCGTCCATACCCTAACCGGCAGGTTCGGACTCGGAGGGCACCTGAACTGTTTCCCGATCGCGATCAGGGCTTCGCTTCGATGGCCGCGACGCTTGAAAAGTTGACGTAAGTTGGAGCGATGCAAACCTATAATCGCCGCATGCGACCCTTCCCCATCCTGCCGATCGTGCTGGCCTTTGCCGTCGCAGCTCCTGCACAACGGCCGGTCGCATTTGCCACCGACGACGGCGGCCAGATCTGTGCCGACCTATATGGCCAATCTGGCAGGGCTGTGGTGCTTGCTCACGGTGGCCGATTCAACAAAGAGAGTTGGCACAGCCAGGCCTCTGAGCTCTCTTCGAAAGGGTTTCAAGTACTCGCCATTGACTTCAGAGGTTTCGGCTGTTCCAAAGGTCCGGGACAGCAGGATTTCTTTAGTGCCCCGTTTGAGAAAGATATACTCGCAGCGGTTCGCTACCTGAGGTCCCACGGCGCAAAAAAGGTGTCAGTCGTGGGTGGGAGTTTCGGAGGAGCCGCTGCTGGTGATGCCTCGATCAAGTCCAGACCGGGTGAAATTGACCGGATCGTCTTCCTCGGTGCAGCGCCAAACCTTCCGGCAAACGGCCTGCAATCGCGTTCCCTGTTCATCGTCGCACGCGACGACAGTGAGGGCGGCGGCCAACGAAGGCTCCCCGGTATTCGATCGCAATACGACCAAGCTCCTGAGCCAAAACAATTGATTGTGCTCGACGGCTCTGCGCACGCTCAGTTCCTCTTTCAATCCCCTCAGAGCGGTCGCGTTATGGAAGAGATTGTGCGGTTCTTGTCGGCGCCTTGATTCTCGCTCTTGATCCGATGGAGACGAAGGCATCTTGTCTCCAGACAAAAAACGGCCCCCGTTATTAACGGGGGCCAAGTTGCCTTGGTTCTCTCGTGTTGCGAGAGCTCTATTGGCGGCCTACGGCGGGGTAGCCGTCGGCGCGGAAGGGAGCCTCAGGGGGGTGGCTGTTCAGCACCTTTACTGGTGCTGCTCCGTGCCGGTCGAGGACGCCATACCATGGGGGGATGTGGTGCCCTGGGCCGCCAAACTGTTTTCCATCAACTTGATATGCACAACGCTCGGTACCCGCTCACGACGGTGGCTGGCTGGCTTCGGCGCGGTCTGATCTGCGGAAGCATTGCTCGCCATCTGGGTCGTATCTTCGATGTGGGCGTTGCCGAGTGCTACTGCGTGCATACGGTAGACGGGAATCTCATGCTCGGTTACGAGGTAGCGCTTTACAGCCTCTGCCTCACGCTGTGAGCTCGCGATGCCTGATGCCCCTGCCGCAGGCGAACGCGCTTCGATTTCGATGATGAAGCCCTGATGACCTTCCAGGCTCTTCGCCATGTCATCCAGCTTCGACTTTGCATCCTTCGACAGCACAGGGCTGCCATTGCGGAATGGAACTTCAACGTCGCTGATCGGCTTGTACGTATCCAGGCCGTTCACCGTTGTGTTCAGAGTGTCAACGTGCCCTGACGCTGCAACCGCTGTGTCGTTGGCCTTCTTCGCCTGATCGCCAGCCTGGGTCGCAACTTGGTTCGCCGCATCGGCCGAGTCTTGCGCCTTCTTGATGCCGGCCGTCGCGCGAGCATCAACGTCCTTGATGTCGCTGGCGTTCTTCGCGTTCACCTGGTCGAGCTCAGTCAGGCGATCGTTGATGGGATCCAGTCTCTTCTTCACCCACTTCTTACGCGCCATCGGATTGACGCGGCCCCAGAATCCCTCTTTCTGCTCCTGGATTGGCTGGGTGGCTGTTGCAGGAGGAGTCGAGGTCGGTGTCTGCTGCGCGGCCGCCGGAGCATTCTGGGTATTCGCGTCTGGCTGCTGCGTCTGCTGTGCCATCGCGGGGATCGCGATAGCCGAAGCCAGGGCGAGAACGGCTACCTGGCCTGGAACCATAATTCTTGCTTTAATGTCGTTCTTCATTTTTGTCTAACCCCTGATGTTGCGGATGCCGCGTTCGATTGCGGGTGAGCGGACCCTGCCGCTCGCCATCCTTAGTGCATGGGGCATGCCAAAGGACCCTGGCCCTGTGGAGAACCAACCAACTTGCATGTTCTGAGTGAATTAACCAGGACACCATCCACCCCCGGTCCGGCTATCCGGTGGGCTTGGCAATTTCTAGCAAAGTAATTTTTACAACGAGTGGTAACTCTTACCCGGTAAATAGAGCGGTTTTAAGCTACTTAGCGTCCACTCGGACTATGCGCAATTCGGGATAAACGCCGTTCCATCCCTCGGTCACGGCGTCGAAAATCAACCGAAAGTCCCTTCCTTCACCCGGCTTCAGCGGGGCCGCCGAAACAGGCTCGAGGTCCACATATGGGTCCCGAGTCCGAATCCACTTTACGGCCTGTGTCTCGTTCTGAGCCACCTCGTTCGCAGCATTCCGGAAAAGCACCTGAATCGAGATCCCGGTTACGGTCTTGTTGCCGCTATTGGTGATGTGGCCGTCTATATACGTCACCTTCCCGCCCGCGAGATTGCTGCTCTCGCTCATCTTCACGTCGCTGAGGGGAAGACTGGCGGCATATGGATCGGCCTGGGCAGAAATCGGCGTTACCGCCGCCGGGCCTTTCCCGCGCTCCATCATGAAGATCACGACCACGGCAACAACCACAATCACGCCCGCGGCAATCGACAGCGGCATCCAATTCCGCTCGCGAGGTTCAGTTGGCGGAACAAGCTGAGGTCCGGTACTCACGAGCGGATTCTACACCTTACGGCCGCCAACTTCATTGAAACGAGTCATTCACACGCTGCGCTTTGCCGCGATACACTGACGCCCGGATGATTTGGCACCGCATGAATCATCCGGCGAAATTCACGTCATGTCTCTGGAGGGTCCATGCCCAAATACGTTGTCGAACGCGAAATCCCAGGAGCCGGGAAGCTCTCTCCCGAAGAACTCCAGTCCATCTCTCAAACATCTTGCGGAGTGCTTCGCAAGCTCGGCCCCGAGATTCAATGGGTTCACAGCTACGTAACCGACAACAAGATCTACTGCATCTACAACGCGCCTAACGAAGAGATGGTGCGCGAGCATGCAAAGCAAGGCGGATTCCCTGCAAACTCCGTTGCAAAGGTCAGCTCAATCATCGATCCCACCACGTCCGAGGCTTGAAACCTCCTGCATCCCCGGTAAGTCCAGCGCGTCGAAATAGCCCCTGAATTCGACGGAACAAGGGTCGTATGCCTGTCGTAGTACTCCAGTAACTTGACCTCTAGCACTTTTGGTTGATTCACAACGAATCACAAGTGAATCTTAATAGTCGATAAGGTGCTCAAAGGGCGCGACGTGATCGTCGCAAGTTTTGGAAAGGCATCAGGCATGACTTCCTCCCCCGCTGCAGTTTCGATCAGACAGGTCCGCAAAGAGGATTTGCTGTACCAGATTGTCACCGTCGTTGCGATGGCTACGCTGGTAGCAAGCGTCTGGATCTTCTAATCTCGCCAAGCTCGTCAGCCATTGACGCGAAGGCAACCTCGTGCTGCCCCATTATTCACTTCGAACGTATGCGGCTCTCGTGGCAATTTCTGCGCGCGCTCTTGCCCCACGGACAATCACCGCCATGTAGATTCCGAGAGTCCCCAAAACCACTGCCAGGACGACCGGCACGATCACGGGTGACATACGAAACTCACTCACGCGCGCCCCGTGAATAATCCCGCCTTGGATATACACGAACAGGCACATCATCTCTGTTTTGATCAACGCAACCATCTCGCCTGTCTTCTGTTGAATGAATGGCAGATTCATATCCGTGACTCGAACAGGCAGGTTGAAAGTACGCAGCTGAATGCTTGCCAGCACTGTGAATAGCAGGTACAGCCCCGCCCCGACCGCCGGCAGCAGCCACAGAATCGTCGGTGAGCCCCATCCATTCGGGTGGCCCGTTATGTCAAAATGCGTCGGCACTCGATCCGGCAGGCGATCAGGCCCGTTCAAAGCCCAGTAGGTGATCCAGGCGAGATAGCCCAGCACGATAAGCGCCAGCCCTTCGATCATCTTGCGCATGTTAAGCCTCGGTGTAAGGCAGTTTAGCGCCTTAGCTCCCCATTCGCGTCATTACCAACGCGCTAAGTGGGATTCCCCGTGAGATTTTTGGCCGCCAGACTACAAGATGTTGCCATGCATTTGGCTTCCCCGTGACTGCCTTATGTGGGGCAACTTGCTTTCTGCACCATCGAGGTCAATCGGCATATGCGACTGAGAAGCCTGCTGCTCCAATGTTGCATCTTCGCAATTGCTGTCCATCTCCCCGCCCAGGCGATCACCGGAAGCATCGTGATCAAGAGAAAGCTGACTAAACCCAGCGTCACTCCCAACGTCTCCGTTTACCAGAGAGGTGTAGCAGTCAAGTTGGGGAAAGATCCCGATCAGGATCCGATCGCTTATGAGCGTTCGCGCGTCGTTGTGTACCTCGAAAGTCCGTCTTCCAGTGCCGCAGCCGCCGATGCACCGGCTCCTCAAGTCCAGCAACTTGACCGCCGCTTCATGCCTGACTTGGTTGTCGTGCCGGTCGGATCCACCGTGGCCTTCCCCAACATGGATCCCATCTTCCACAACATCTACTCCCTCTCGAAATCCAGGTCCTTCGACCTCGGAAACTACGACAAGGGGCAGACACGCAAGGTCACGTTCCCGAAACCAGGCATCGTCGATATCTACTGTCATCTTCATCCCAACATGCAAGCTACGGTGGTCGTAACTCCGAACCGCTGGTTTGCGCGTCCCAACGGCACCGGACAATATCGGATCGCCGACGTCCCCCCGGGTCAGTACACGCTGGTGGCCTGGCATAAGACTGCGGGCTTCTTCCGCAAAACTATCGTCGTGGACAGCGCACACGACGCGACCGCTGACTTCTTCATCCCCCTCGAAATAGATTCGAAGCAGGAAGCACAGCAGTCACACGACACCGGACACAATGGCGGATCGCGATGAAAACTCATCTTCGCACCCGCGCTTTCATCCTGTGCTTTCTGCCCTTCGCTATATTGCTGACAACCAGTTTCTGGATGATTCAGCGCTTCGTCCAGGCGACGGTGCGTGATGGCCTGCATACGTCGCTCCGCGATAGCCAGATCGCGATCGCGAATATCCACGCCAAGGGGGATCTGCGCAACAGCAGATTTCTGCGCATAGCCGGAGAGAATACCGCGCTCAAAGCCGGGCTGGAACTCGCGCGGCAGAATCCAAAGAGCTCCGACGCGCGCAGCACCGTCGAAGATCAGCTGCGTGAACTCGGCGAGCACATGGGATTTGATTTCATGCTTGTCTCCGCTCCCAACGGAACCCCACTTGCCGGGGTCGCGCGCGAGGAATCCCAACTTGTTCCGCTGAACCTTCCCAGCCTCGATCGCAACCGCTCCGGCTTCCTGATTCTCAATGATCGTATCTTTCAGGTTGCATCAGTTCCGGTGGACGTAAACAGCGAGAACATAGGTACGCTCACCGTCGGCGAGTTCTTTGATTTTTCCGATCTCACAAATCAAGTCGTGCTCGTCCGCAACGGTGCCGTGATCCAGTCCAACATTCCCAGCGCTCCAGCGCGCGATCTGCAGGCCGCACTCGCTGCTTGCAACACACAAACAGAATGCGATCTGCACCTGAACGGAACAAATTGGATTTCCCTGCCCATGGAGTCCTATGGCAGTGGATATACACTCCTCAGTCTCAATAACGTAGACCAGGCAACTCGCCCCATTCAGGCGAAGCTGCATAGACTCTTCATCGAACTGGCCTTTGCGAGCGTCCTTGTCGCATTGCTTTGCAGCGTCGGCTCCTCCAATTCCATAGTGAATCCCATTGCCGCCGTCGTCTCGCATCTGCGAAACGCAGTCAACACTGGTCATCTCGGCGAGATCGAGTCGCAGCGTTCATCCATCGTCGAAATCCAGGAGCTTGCGCAGATCTATAACGAAGCAGCCATATCTGTACAGGCTGCCGGCGAGCGACTCTCATCCGCTTATCTCCAATTTGTCGGCTCTCTTGCCAACGCTCTCGATGCACGTGATCAGTACACCGCTGGCCACAGCCGCCGCGTTAGCGAATTGTCCTGCGCGCTCGCAACCGCGCTGCAGTTGCCGGAAGGCGATGTCGAGCGCATTCGAATCGGTGCCCTTCTCCATGACATCGGCAAGATCGGAGTCTCTGACAGCGTTCTCCAGAAACCCGGCCGTCTCACCGATGAAGAATTCGATCAGGTAAAGCAACATCCCGTCATCGGCCGCAGAATCCTGGAAGGTGTCCACGGTTTCGCCGAATATCTAGGCGCAGTGGAACTGCACCACGAAAACTGGAACGGAACGGGTTATCCACATGGTCAGCGCGAAACCGAAACTCCTATCGATGCCCGCATCATTCACGTCGCCGACGCATACGACGCTATGACAACAGACCGTTCCTATCGCCAGGGCATGACGCACGAAAAGGCTTTCTCAATTCTCGTCGAGAATGCCGGAATCCAGTTCGATCCCGAAATCGTCGCCACATTTCTAATGCTCCCGCGCGAAATTCTCACCGGACACTCGGCCACGGACGACTCGGCTAAGGAACTCGAGCAACTCGAAGAGGTCGCGGCCGGATGAGGGCAGTTTCCCATCTCGGCTACGTCATAATCGTCCTCGGATCCATTTGTCTACGCGGCCAGGAGGCGAACTCAGGCGTTGACCTGCGCGGCACCCTGACGGCACAACTGATCGGTTCGAACCAACTCACCGACGAACCTCGGTCCGGCTCTCCCCTCATTGCTGGAACTCGCGCCGTGGCTTACCCGACCCTCAAATTCAACGATCACCTGTTTGCAGCCGGCGCTGTCCAACTTGTCACGCGCCCTTACTTCACCTCGGACCTTTCAACGCAAGGCTACGGCGCGAAAGGCTCCATCCTGCAATCCACGCTGAACTATTCGCGCGTTTCCAGCCGCGGATCTCTGCTCCTGCGCGCTGGAGAAATGTCTTCGGCATTCGGATCCTTCCTCCTGCGCTACGACGACTCCGACAATGCTCTCGTCGATCTCCCGCCGCAGTATGGCTACTACTACACGCCTGTCTCGTTCCTTCCCGTTACCGGAGCACAGATCGACAGCACACGCGGCAGTTGGGACGGCCGACTGCAATTCGCTAACTCGTCACCCGCAAATCCGCGCAGTCTGCTTGCGAATGACCAGTACGGAAATTGGGCCGCGGGCGCGGGCTACACCGTTCGCCAGGGGTTTCGTGTCGGCGTCTCAGGCTACCGCGGGCCTTACCTTGACAGAAAATACGCCTACTACTATCCGGGCGAAGCCAAGCCCAGCCGTCTGCCGGCACACGCCGTCGGCATCGACGCTAATTGGGCTCACCGGCACACTTCAGCTTACGCAGAGCTGCAACGATTCGTCATGCCTTATACGCTCTTTCCGAATTTTCGCGAGACAGCCGGCTATGCCGAGTTCCGCCAGGTCTTGAGTCCTCGCTGGTCTATCGCCGGTCGCTATTCGATAACCAGCACCAACGTCACAGGCAAAACCAACGTCGTCGAAAGCACCGGCGCCCACCGTACCAACCGCTACCAGCTTCTGAAGTTCGGTTACGAGTTCCGTCGCGCCTCGACCGGTCTCGACCGGAACAACAACACCGTCGCGGTCCAGTTCATCACGAACTTCCACAAATCCGCTGCGCTCTAGATGCCGGGAACTATCAGCCTATAACCGTCTGCACCAGCAGCCACGCATTCGCGACAGCAATCAGCACTGCGGTACTCCATGCCAAGGTCTTCAGCCAACGCCCGTTCACAAACTGGCCCATCTTCGCTCGATCGCCCGTGAACATGACCAGCGGAATTACCGCGAAGCTCAACTGTAGCGAAAGAATCACCTGGCTCAGAATCAAGAGCTTCTCCGTCCCGCGTTCGCCATTGAACCAGACAACAATGATCGTCGGTACAATCGCCAGCCCTCGCGTAATCAGGCGGCGTAGCCAAGGCGATACCTTCAGGTGAATGAACCCCTCCATCACGATCTGCCCGGCAAGCGTCCCTGTGATCGACGAATTCTGCCCCGAAGCCAACAGCGCAATCGCAAAAAGCGTGCTCGCAAATCCAGCGCCCACCAGTGGACTGAGCAGCTTGTAGGCGTCTTCGATCGCCGCAACCTCGAAATGTCCGCTTCGATGAAACACCGCAGCCGCAACGATCAGGATCCCCGCATTTACAAATAGAGCAAGGGTCAGCGCCAACGCGGAATCCACATTCGCCATATGAATGGCTTAGCGCTTCCCTTCCGGCGTGCGCTTGTACTTCCGGCTCTGCACAATCGATGAATGCAGATAAAGATTGTGGGGCATCACCGTCGCGCCGAGAATTCCTATCGCGATATACAACATCGCCGGATTCGTGATGATCTGGGATGACGGGATCACCAGGCTCCTAAGCGCTATCAAGTGCTCCGGTCGCGACAGAAACACCTGCACGCCAAACATTGCGAGGATGGTCCCTATCAGCACAATGACCAGAGCCTCGACATAACGGAAGCCCCAGCGCTGCAGAAGTAGGATCACCAGCACATCAACGCCGGTAATCAACACGCCGTAGAACAGCGGAATGTGAAACAGCAGTTGCAACGCGATCGCTGACCCGATCACCTCTGCAAGATCGCAGGCCGCAATCGCAATTTCCGCTCCCACCCAAAGGAAGAAACTTGCGCGCCTCCCAAAACTCTCGTGACACAACTGGGCCAGGTCGCGTTCCGTCGCCACTCCAAGCTTCAACGCCAGGCTCTGCAGCAAAATCGCCATCAGGTTCGACAGCATGATCACGAACAGCAGCGTGTACCCGAACCGCGAGCCTCCCGCAATGTCCGTCGCCCAGTTGCCGGGGTCCATGTACCCCACCGAAATCAGGAAGCCCGGCCCGATGAACCCCAGCAGCCGCTTCCAATACACACGCGAATGCGAGATCCCCACGCTTGCATGCACTTCGGGTAAGGAGGGCTGGTGAAGCCCGACAGCATGTGTTGTTTCGGTAGCCATAGGGAAAAAGGGGACAGCCGACGATGTTCAGTCAGTAGTATGTCATAAGTTAACCTAGGTTAATGGAAATTTTTTAGTGCAGATTATTTAAGGCATATCGGATCGGAGCCAGACCGCTGCTGCGGCTGGCCTTCCCAGAATCGAACTCCCCGTAGATAACTCGATCGAAACAGTTTGATCGTAATTCTGACTTAAGACTCTCAGCCGCTGGTCCGGCCCTATCCCCATACGATGCAGGAACAGCAGCAGTTGAGAGTCGCGCTCCTGCAGACTCGTCACGCGGTAGCATTCACCCGCTTTCGCCTCCGAAAGTGGCACCTCGCCCCTCTTCTTCCGCTCCACTGGACTCTCCGGAAGCACTGCATTTCCATGCGGGCAGGCGCCCCCCTCGCCCAGTTTCTCCTTCAGCTTCGCCTCGAACGCCGGCGATACAGCATGCTCCAATCGTTCCGCCTCATCGTGGATCTCATACCACTCCATCCCGAAAATCTCTTTCAACATCCGCTCAATCAAGTGATGCCGCAGCGCTGTCCGATAGGCCGTCTCGCGCCCCGCCTGCGTAAGCCGGACGATGCCGTCCTCACTCATCTCCACGTAGCCGTCCCGGCGCAGCCGCTTCAATGCCATCGTCACCGCAGGCGCTGACACTTCAAGCCAGTGCGCGAGAGTTGCCGGGATCACCTCATGGCCTTCAGCTTCAGCTTCCAGAATGGCTTTGAGATAGTTCTCCTTCGATACCTGGATCGCGTCTTTCATAGTCCCATCCACTCTAATGCTTTTCTTCGCCAAAGAAATATCATCGCGATCAACGATTCACTCCAAAACAAAACCAGCTCTCCGATTCTCGAAGAGCTGGCTCACCATTCAAAGCCAAAAGCTGGCGGCTACATCCTCACTTCACCCTCACCTTCGGCTCCACCGACAAGCCCGGCCGAAGCGCGTGATTCGGATCTTCTTTAATCAAATCGTCGAAGTCGATTCGCACCGGAACGCGTTGCACCACCTTCACGTAATTGCCGGTCGCATTCTCCGGTGGGAACAGCGACAGCACCGAACCTGTTGCTCCGCCGATCTGAGTCACTTTCCCGTCGTATTCCTTGCCGGTCGCATCAACTTCAATCTTCACAGGCTGTCCGGGACCCATGTGTTTCAACTGCGTTTCCTTGAAGTTCGCCGTCACCCAGAGATCCTCGAGCGAAACCAGCGTAAGCATGTTCTGCCCCGTGGAAACGTTCTGGTTGATCTCGACGCTCTTACGCGTCACGATACCCGCTGCCGGGGCGACGATCTTCGTATAACTCAAGTTCAGATTCGCCTGGTCGAGCTGCGCCTGTGCCTTCTGCACCTCTGCTTCGGCTTGCCTGTATCGCGCATTCTGAGCAGCAACCTGCTGCGGACCAGTCTGCGCATACTTCAATTGCGCTTGCGCTTGCGAAACCTTCTCGGTTGCGACCCTGACCGCGTCTCCCGCTGCCCGCTCGTTCGCGTGCGCATCGTCGACCGCTGCCTTGGCCGCGTCCGCGGAAGCAACCGCCGCATCATACTGCTGCTTGCTGATCACGTCCTTTTCGACAAGCGGCTTGTACCGCTGCAAGTCAGCCTGGGCCTTTGCGTTATTCGCTTCTGCTTGAACTACTTTTGCGTGCGCCGCTGCCAGTTGCGATTGCGCTTGCGAGATACCCGCCGTAGCTGCCGTCACATCCGAACCTGCCGATGCCAGATTGCTGCCGGTATTGATGCTCGTGATCGGAACAGCCACCTTCGCAGCCGCAGCCGCAGCTTCCGCGCTTGCCAGCGCGGCCTTCGCATTCTCAACCGCGACTTCATAATCCCGAGGGTCCAGTTCGGCGATCAGATCGCCTTTCTTCACCTGCTGGTTTTCATCGACATTGACCTTGATCACCTGGCCGTTGATGCGCGAACTGATCTGGATCAGATGTCCATTGATCTGCGCGTCGTCGGTGTCTTCGTAATAGGTGGAGTGCCACCAGAATCCAAGCGCGACCAGCACCAGAATGACCACTGCTGAGATGATGATTCCTTTGCGGCGAGAAGGGGGCTGCGCCACCTCTGTGCTCTCATCGCGCGGCGCTTGCACTGTTGTTGTGGATGTTTCCGCCACGTCTACTTCCCTCCAAGATATTTCTTGTAATCCTGCCCAGTTCCCAGCGCACGTGCCAGGCTCAGCTTGGCCACGTTATCGCGATAAAGGCTGGATACGTATTGATCGTTTGCCTGCGCTACCGACTGCTCAGCCTGGCTCACCGCAAGGTTGTCGCTCACGCCATTTACATAGCGTTGCTGCGCCTCACTCAACGCCTCATTCGCCAGTTCCACGCTCGATCGCGCAACTTCCACCTGCTTCTGCGCCGCCTCGATATCCAGCAACGCATCGCGGATGTCCGCATCCACCTGCGCGTTCATGTCGCTCAACTGCGCTTTCTGCGTATCCAGTTGCGACTGCGCGACTTGCGCTTCCCCGCGGAGTTCGAATTCTTTGAATACCGGTACGCTCAGAGTGCCCTGCGCATCCCCTGTTCCGTGCGAATGCCGGACGTTAACGCCGATATCGCCATAGTCCGCATCCACTTTGATCGTCGGATAGCGATCCGCCGTCGCACCTTTGCGCTGCTCCTCGGCGGCCTTCGCCTGCTCCACCATCGCAGCCAGGTCTTTGCGATTTGCATGGGCTTGTTTGATGGTTGCGTCTACGTCTAGATGATCGAAAACGGCGTACGGAGCCTTGTCCGATAAGTTGAATTTCTGATCGAGCGGCAGTCCAATCGCGCGCGCGAGCGCCAGCTTGTCCTTTTCGAGACTGTTCTGGGCTACGATCAGCTGCTGCTGCAGTGACTGGTAGTCAACTTGTGCCCGCAACACATCCAGTTTCGGCGCTGTTCCCGCATCGTGATTGGCGTTGGCCTGATCCAGTGAAACCTTTGAGGTCGCTACCTGCGCCTGAAAGCTATCCACGCGGCCTTGGTCGGCAAGCACCAGCATGTAAGCATTCCCCACAGTCAGCACCACCATGTCCCGCGCGTCCTGCTCGGAGAGTTGTGCCGCTTTGAACTGATGCTTTGAGGCAATGTAGGAATGCAAAGCCTTCAAGTCCAGCAGAGACCAGGTCAAGGATGCGCGCAGATCCGAGTAGCCAAACGGCCCGATAATCGTCGGGAACCCCGGGATCCGCAATCCCTGCGCGGCAAGGTCAACCTGCATCTCGGCCTCACGCGCGTTGAATTCCACATCCGGCAGAAGGGGCTGCAATTGGGTCAGCCTCTGTGCCTTGGCAGACGCCGTCTGCGTCCCACTCAAAATCGCTCCGAGATTGTTCTTCACGCCCCGCTGAATTGCATCATCTAGCGACAAAACGAGCGTTTGCGCATTCGCCTGTCCCGCGGTCACGCTCCCCTGAAAGCTGCCCGCGGTAGGACCCGCGGTTTGACCTGGAATTGACGTGGGCAACTGCTGTGCAATCAGCATTCCCGACGCCATCACTCCAATCATTAGCGCGGGCGCCGCATTCAAAAAAAGTTGTTTAGGGTACTTCCAACAGTCTGAGGACATCGATCCTTAAATTCCTGGCCTTCGAAAATCCGCTGGAGATTCGTTCGCAGTTCAGTAGATGCCCGCCCCGGGCCCGCAGGTTCTTTATATCTAAGTGTATCGAACCAAAAATGACTGACTTGGAGGAAGCCGGTGCCTGTCGCCTGTTGCAGGAAATAGAGGTGATCCAAGTCACTCTCGCAAATGCCAGACGCCTCCCGACACCGTCTCGTGCCCCTGGCCCGTTTGTCCTTGTCCTCTGCTTTACTTCACGGCGTGAATTAACTGCGACGCAAGCGAGCACAATCCCTGCCGGAAAATCTCCCGCACCGCATCGGCATTCCATCCCTCGGTGCCTTGTCCGCCATGACTGGCCAGTATCTCCGCCGTCTCGGCGGCGTTGAACCCCGCAACCGCCCGGAGCACAAAAATCACCCTTGTCTCCGTCGCCAGACCGTCGATCCATCTCTTGATATTTTCGCGGTTCGGGCCCGCCAGCATACTCTCCAGTTCCGCTCTCGAGATCCCTGCTGACTCCAGATCGTCGTCCTCAATACAGGTTGCTGCGTGTTCCAGCCATTCGGGAGCCCCCAGGCTCCCCGGATTGCGCTTCGAGATCAACTCAATAGCTGCGCTGCACAGAGCTTTCCGGCTGCTCTTCCGCGCATCATCGGCATTGCTGCACGCCGAGAGATCCGTCCGCTCGATTGCCGTCTCCACCAGCTGAATACTGTCTTCGCCTTCCCCAACCAGCATGGAAGCCATACTGTACAGCCCAGCAGCGATCACATCGAGAAGAGCGTCCACTCCACCCAGCGCCTTTGAAACGGTAGCCTCATCCTTTGGCTGGCCATCGAGGAGTCCATGCACCTTTTGAGAGAACTCCTCTGCGCCCTCTGGGATCGGCTGCCTGGGGATCGAAACTTCCTTCGGGTTCGAATCGTGAGACATAGCACCTCGCCTGGGCAGAACCCACGCTATTCCGAGTCTTTATCCTCCACCCAGCCCCCTTCCCGGGTCAATCATCCTCCAGGTCGAATTCAGACCCTTTTTTGCATTCCATTAACCTGATTTCACCCATCATCTGTAAGCATGACGAGCAGTTACAATCTTCGCTTCAGATTCCTCTTCCCCGGCAAAACGCTGTAGACTTTCCAACACGGTCTGTACCGAATCATGGCTCGAACCAAGCAGAAACAAAAGCTCTTTACCGGACGCGATCACTCCTGGATGCAGTTCAATCGCCGCGTCCTCGAAGAAGCTGAAGACTCGACCAATCCCCTCCTCGAGAGAGTCAAGTTTCTTGCCATCACCGGTTCCAATCTCGACGAGTACGTCGAAATTCGCCAAGCCAGTCTCATGCAGCGCATCGAGGACGGGTATCGTGAACCCGGTTACGACGGCCTTCGCCCCGATGAGTCTCTCGCCGCTCTCACGACCGAGATCCACAGCTTCGTCGAAGCCCAGTACCGTTGCTGGAATGATCTCCTTCTACCCGAACTCCGAAAACAGGGCATCCGGTTACTCGAATGGGAGGAACTCGATGCCGATCAGCGCGCCTACGCCCAGTCCTACTTCCAGCGCGATGTTGACCCTCTTCTCACTCCAATCGCTATCGATCCCGCGCATCCCTTCCCGCGCGTTTTGAATAAGGCGTTATGCCTTGCGCTGCTCCTTCGCCGCAAGCGCAAGACCTCCGGTCCGCTGGTTCTCGGCGTCGTTACCGTTCCACGTGCGCTCCCCCGATTTGTTCGTCTTCCAGCCGAGGACGGCAAATTCGACTACCTGCTCCTTCAGGACCTCATCGCCCAGAATCTCGGTGGCATGTACCGCGGCTATGAAGTGCAGTCCCGCGTAGCTTTCCGTGTGACCCGAAACTCAAATCTCTACATCGAGGAGGAAGAAGCGCGCTCTCTCCTCGAAACCGTTCGCGTCGAACTCACTAATCGCCGAAAAGGTGACTCCGTGCGCCTGGAGATCGAAGCCGGGGCCGACCCCGAGATCGTCGAGCGCCTACGCGTCAACTTCGAACTCGATGAGGATCAGGTCTTCCGCGGCGAAGGGCCGGTCAACCTCTCCCGCGTGATGTTCTTCTACAGCGACATCAACCGTCCCGACCTGAAATACCCGCCCTTCACGCCGCGAGCGCTTCACCTCAGTCGTAAATCGACCAACATCTTCGACGAGCTGCGCCAGCACGACGTTCTCCTGCACCATCCCTATGACTCTTACGACGCAGTCGTCGACTTCATCCAGCAGGGTGCTGAAGACCCCGCCGTCGTCAGCATGAAGCAGACTCTCTACCGAACCAGCCAGGACTCGCCGGTCTTCTCAGCGCTTATCGAAGCAGCCGCCACTAAAGAGGCTACCCTCGTGGTCGAGCTTATGGCCCGCTTCGATGAAGCCTCTAACATCCGCTGGGCCCGAAACATGGAAGACGCCGGCGTTCAGGTCTTTCACGGTGTTGTCGGCCTGAAGACTCACTGCAAGCTCGCCCTCCTCGTCCGCCGCGACGAGGACGGGGTAACTCGGCGCTACTGCCATCTCGGCACCGGAAACTACAATCCCATCACCGCGCGCTTTTACACCGACCTCAGCCTCCTCACCTGCGATCCGCAGATCACCGAGCGCGTGCACATGGTGTTCAATTACCTGACAGCGCACGCCGAGATCGACGATTACAGTCCCCTGCTTGTGGCTCCCCTCACGATGGCCGAGAGCTTCCTTCGCCTCATCCGCCGCGAAATGGAACACGCCCGCGCCAGCCGGCCTGCACATATCGTTGCCAAGATGAATGCGCTCCTCGAACCGAGCGTCATCGAGGCCCTCTACGACGCCTCCAATGCCGGCGTTCAGGTCGATCTCATCATCCGAGGCCTTTCGATACTTCGTCCGGGTGTACCCGGGCTTTCCAGCCGCATTCGAGTCCGATCCATCGTTGGCCGATTTCTCGAGCACTCCCGCATCTTTCACTTCGCCAACGGCGGTGACGACGAGATCTACCTCGGCTCAGCCGACTGGATGCCGCGCAACCTCTTTGAACGCTGCGAAGTCGTCTTCCCAGTTCGAGATCCAGCGGTCAAGGCTCGCATCCACGACGAGATCCTTCCCGCCTACCTTGCCGATACAGTGAAGGCACGACTCCAGCAATCCGATGGCACCTACCGCCGAGCCTCAGCCTCGAAAGAGGGTCAATCTTTCTCTGCTCAGGATTTCCTGATCAAGCTCGCCGAAGGTAAAGCGGATGTGAGCGCCATCCCCAGGGCCAAAGAAATTGCGCCATCGGCACGGCGTCTGCGTCCTCGCAAGAACGCAGCCGAGCCAGCTCACGCAGCCGACTAGCCTGGATTCCGGGCACCTTAAGTCCGGCGCAAACATACTCTCTTTACTGATTAGCATCCAATTCGCCGACACATGCTTGCCAGCCACTGTACTTGCGTCCTGCTGCCGCCAAACAATCCAGTGAACCAGTTCACCATGCAATCCGATCGTTCACCGCGCTCAGAACGTCCGCGAATCCAAATCTCAATGAGGAGAAACTCATGAAGCGTACACTCGCCGCCGTCTGCTGTCTTGCCATTACCTCCCTACCCGTTCTCGCTCAGAAGAAAGCAACTGCGGGTAAAGCAATGACAGATCAGCAATTCGTCGAATTCGCCGCGCAGACCGACATGATGGAAGCCAACCTCGGACAGCTCGCGGCTAACGCCGCGTCAGCCCAGGAAGTGAAGGACTACGCCGCGACACTCGTCACCGATCACACCACCGACTACGGGCAGCTCTCCACGGCTGCGAAGCAGGCGAACATCAACGTGCCCAACGCAATCGACGCCGAACACAACAGGATGCTCGCACCCTTTCAGAAGCTGAAGGGCGCCGCCTTCGATCACAAATATGCTCAGGAAATGGTTGCGGGGCACACCAAGGCTCTCGAGGCCTATAAGAAAGAAGCCTCCGATGGGCAGAATGATGCGCTCAAGTCGTATGCGCAAACAGCCATCCCAGTGTTGGAGAAACACCTTACCGGCGCGAAGGATCTTCAGAAAGCCAAATCCTCTGCGAAGTAACAACTGCTCCGCGCATCAAATTTTCCAGGAGGAGAACTGCCCATGCCAGAGCAGCCGCCCGATCCCCTGCATTACGAGATGAAGATTCCACCCGAGCCTGATCCGAACAAGCAGCGAGGGCCTGACAAACCGCCGTCGGACAAGAATGACGACGAAACTCAAACCGTTCGCGATACAAACCGCGTCCGGGGAGACGATCAGTCACAGGCACCCCGTGGATCAAAGTAAGGAATCATTCCAAGCCGAGGAGACGGTCAGGCAGCCGTCTCTTCTTGCCTTGACTCGCGTCTATCAGTCGCGAACTGCGTCACACACCACGTCGGCACCTTTTCCATGTGCCAGATCTGCTTGTAGCTCTCGTCGCCCCGCAGCATATCGATAGTCTGCACTCCCTCTTGCGCCGCACGCTCAACGGCGTACGCGATCAGAAGCGTACCAGGCCTGAGGTCCGCGTACTCGGGCGAATAGGCCGTAACGTAAAAGTATTGCGTCCGCCCATCCCTCACCGGATCGATCAGGGAATAGAGAACTCCGATCACTTGTTCATTCAATTTCAAAGCCATCAATCGCAAAGAGTCTGCTCGCAGCAACTTCGGAATCGATTCGCGGTGCCACCGCACAACGCGTTCATCCACGAGTACACCTTCTTCGCCACGGGTCTGCCACCGCAACCCATGCAGGCGTCGCAACTCCTCGAAGATCGCTTCCCAATCCGACTCCCCTGCCTGGACAAATTCCAGCCTTCCACGTCTCTGCGCCCGATTCCGGTAGTACATCGCATTTCGTCGAATCTTCCGCGGCAATTCCGACATCTTCATCGCTGGCATCCGCGAACATCCATCCGACTGCGAAACATAAAACAGTGCGTCAAGATCAGCTGATCTCTGCTCTCTGCATCCTGATCCCTGTCTCACTGCCTCCAGCAGCTTCGAACCTGCCGGCAACTGCGTTGCACGAAACTCGTCGTGTGTCGCCTCGCCCCGGAGAAACTCTACAGCTCCAAGAATCTCCTCCAACTTGCATTCCGGCGCAAACACACCATCCAGATAGTCTGTAGTTCCTATGCCAAGAGGAAGAAGTTGCCTCTGGCGTTTCGTGATGTCGCAAAAAACGTAAAACGGCAGAAACCCAATCGGTTCGCGTTCTCGCTCGATCACCACCCCGCACAATTGCTCGTTGCCGAACTCCCGCCACCACGGCACCAGCCATTCAGGGCCGTGAAATGGCATGGCGCTCGGATCGCGTTTCCACAAACGCCGCCAGGCAGGAACGAAACTGCTCAGCTCTTCCGTAGTCCTCAGCAAACGATATTCAGTCGGCGGCAATCGCACAGCACCTGGGCCTTTCCGCAAGAATCCGGCGATAAAGGTCGAAGTACCGCTCGATCATCCGCTGCTGCGAGAAACGTCTCTCCGCGGCTTCACGGCACGCCGCAGGTGAAATCGCGTCCACCTTTTTGATCGCATCCGCCATTTCGTCCACATCGTTCACCAGAAACCCCGTCACGCCGTCCTCAACGATTTCGGTCAATGCTCCCGACCTGTACGCGATCACTGGCGTTCCCGCAGCCAGTGCCTCCATGGCCACAAGAGAGCTTGTCTCTGGCGCGAGCGTTGGATGCAGAAGGCACTTCGCCTCCGCCAGCATCTGCCGTCGGCGCTCCGGAGAGAGCGGCCCAGCAAACAGATGATCCGCAGGAGGGCTGCTTCTTTCCAGTTGCGGCTCGATCTTCTCTTCGAAGTACCGTTGGTGCGTGCGGTACGGGTACACCTGTCCGCCGATGACCACACGAACCCGCGCCTTTGTTCCTGCTTCAAGGGCGCTATGAGCATTCTTCTCCGGGCAGATGCGCCCCATTACCAGTGCAAAATCTTTCTTGCCGTCATGATTTAACGGCCGAATCTCAACCCCGTTCTCAATTACCGGAGCATCGCCAAACGCAGCGAGCCCACTCCTTCTCTGGCTGTTAGACACGTAGCAAAAGTGGGCTCGATCCCGATATCTGCCGAGTGCCTCCAGAGCACACCTGTCGATGGCAAGATGCAGCGTAATTAAGAGCGGCACTTCGCGCGGAAATTCGTATTCGTATAGATCCATGCTATGCACGTGCACAACATCCACACGCGCCGACGCAAGCGCGCGATTCACAGCATCATGGAACTGCTCGCGGCACCATTCCCGGTCCGCTTCATCCAGTGTTCCGTTCTGCGGCAGGCGCACCGGAAATAACTCCCCCGCGGGCCTTGATCCCTCGCACGCCACCACGAGCGAGCGGTTTCCTGCCGCGACAAGCGCCTGATCCAGATCCCACAGTATCTGCTCCGCACCTCCGACCAGGTTCGGTCCCACCGGTGCAAATGGATAGGCGATGCTTAAGACCGTAGTCACGCTTGCTCTCCAGCTTCATCGTGAAGCTCCGCCTCAGCTTGTTGTGAGAGCCGGCAGAATCGCTCCGAGGTCATTCCCCACGGATAATGCTCGTAGAGCAGCTTCCCTTCGTGAGCAGGCATCGTGAAGTCGTAGACAGGTGCAATGCGAAACCTCTCGGTCGTATCATGAAAATTCTTCAGCGTTTCCCTTTGGGTCGCGAAGTGCCCAACCAGCTTGTGCTTTCGTTTCTTCTCCGCTTCAGAGAGCTCATAAAACATCTCGGGCATCCATCCATCACGCCTTAGAAAGGTTCCCGCCTCAAATCCGTCCGGCCCCGCGTGGTAGAAAGGCGCCTCCAGAATCAGCGGCCTCGCGCCTCCGCTGAGGCGATTCAGATCCACCGCGTGGTGCACCGCAAATGCGCAGGCGTCATGATCCGGATGTCCACCTTCGTACGGATGAGTGAATATGATCTCCGGCTGATGGTCAGCAATCTGCTGTGCAACTTGGCGTGTGATCCCGGAAAGATTCAGACTCGCTTCCTGGTCCGGAAAATCGAGGCAGACCCGGCTCCCCCAGTTCAACCCCGCAGCGCCGAACATTCCCGCCAACTCCTGAACCCGCGCCTGCCGATAGTCGTCCAGGCTGCGAAAACCATGTGCCCGGCTATCCTGCTCGTTCCGCGGAGCGCCATCCGTTACGTGAATGAAATGTGCTTCGTAGAATCGCTCTATTCGTGCACCCAATGCGATAGTTTCATCGTCTGCGTGAGCCACCACGATCATGGCGCGGGGCATCGCCAGATCGGAACCCACAGGCGCGGTACCCCGTCTTAGCAAATCTTCTGCCGCTACGGTTGATTGCGCGGGGCCCACGAGCAGTTCTGATGCACTGAATTCCTCCAGCGCTGCCACTCACCTCCATCGCGCCCCGTAACTTGCCAAACTTTGTACTGCCTCATCCTTCGCCGCGTCCCAAACCGCTTCTACGGTTTAAAAACGAACTTGTGAGCACCGTGCGAGTCATGAAGGGCGGTTGGGTCAACCGCAAATCTGTGCCCCGCGGTCCTAACGGCCGCGGCCTGTGCCGATGGTGCTCTCTCGAGGTTCCAAGGGGCCGATACACCTTCTGTTCCGAGTTTTGTGTCCACGAGTGGAAGCTGAGAACCCAGCCCTCATATCTCCGCGAACAAGTGTTTGAGCGAGATCGCGGCATCTGTGCGGGTTGCGGTATCGACACGATTGCCGCCGCCAGGAAGCTCCGTTTTTCGCGCGGCCCTGGTCGCGCGATGCTTCTTCAGCACTGGGGGCTACGAACCCGTTCGCGCAAATCCCTTTGGGATGCCGATCACATCGTGCCTGTCATTCATGGGGGTGGCGAATGCGATCTCTCCAACATCCGCACCCTGTGCCTGCGCTGTCACCGCGCTGCAACCGTCGCCTTGAGAAAACGCATTCGAATCAGTGGATAACTGTCGGAGCAACAACTTGTTCTTTCGTCAGATATACAGCAAACCAGCCCCCGGTAGCGCTGCATCTATTATGCTTAGGTTGTAGTTCCACGAAATTGATCTAATGGTGAAAGGCTATGCCATACGAAATTCCGTTGAACGTTATAGAAATCCTTAAAAGCACCTTGTACCTCCTAGAGCACACAATCTACCCGGGAAAAGATGGCAAGACAGTGACGGATTTGAAAAGGTGCATCACGGGTGCCATCAATTCCCTCGCGAATGAAACTGCACAGGCTCCCGGAGAAATCTAAACTTGGGTTCCCCCCTCGAGATCCTTCTCGCGCCGCTGGCAGGTAGACACTGTTCTCCATCTTCAGGCTCCTCTGCCGCGCTTTCCGCAGCAGTTTGGGCCATGCCGTCCGACTGCGCATCTGCCCCGGGCGAACCGAAGTGACGAATGTCACTAACCGGGACGCTCAGATCGACCAGAATTGTGGGACCATTGTGAGTACGATCATGCAGGTGTTCACCACAATCTATCTGGCCGAAACGCTTCGAGCCAACATCGAGTGCGTGGAAGAGACCGAGGGGCTCGACCAGTTGCAGCCTGGGGTGCTGGAGTTCAAGCACACTCTGCGCAAGCGGATCGCAATGCTCGAGAATCGCGGCTTCTACGAAGACGACGAGAGCCTTGACGACTAAGCTCGCGGCACACCCCGTCCGATTCTCGCTGTCCCTCGCCGAACCGATGCCCTACACAACTGTCGCCGCGTCGCTGTCTCCAGCATGTGGAACGGTACATACCTGATCAGCCCGAATTCTGGCAAAACTTCGCAGGTTTTCTGAATCTCACTAATTGTGAATCGGACCTACACGCCCAACCTGATCGAGGTACTTCGCGCAACCATGGAGAACGTTCAGCGAACGGCTGGCGTCGAGGCCGACGACCCATCCTTGATTGAACTCAGAACGATCCTCGATCGCCGTGTCACCGATCTCCAGCGCGCAATGGCCTCGGAACTCGCCCAAGCGGCCTCTGAACCCGTCCTCGACGATCTAGAGCAAGATTCCAATTGGGAGATGGCGTCTTAGTTCTACAGAATGCCGGTTCTAAAATCGGAGTTGTGGCTACTTCCCTCGTCACTGCCCCTCCTGCACAATCCGACTCCCTGCCTCGCACTGCACAGCGTGTACATGCAGTTCACGTTTTAGCATTCTGGCACCTCGCCAGCATCGATGCCCCCACGGTCGCAGTCGTATGGGCTCTGGTGATTGCGCGCTCAGTTCAGGTTCATCTCGAACCGTGGATCGCAGTCCTGCTCGCTATCGGTACTTGGACCGTCTACGTTCTGGATCGCGTTCTTGACGCGCGTTCGGCTGTTCGTTCACACACTCCTGCACTCTTGCGTGAACGCCATCATTTTCACTGGAGGCATCGTCGCGTCTTCCTCCCATTGGCATTCTGCACGGCCGCTGGATCTGTCGCGCTCATTATCAAATTGATGCCCAGGGCGGCACAGCAGCACGACTCTCTTATCGCCGCTGCCGCGCTTGCATACTTTTCCGGAGTGCATACTGCTGCTCGACTCCCCCGCTGGATTCGCCTGATCTGTTCAAAGGAGATGCTCGTTGGAGCCCTTTTCGGCACCGGATGCGCCGCTCCTACGCTCACGCGCCTCAGTCCTGACGCATCAGCGTGGCCCGTTGTTCTCAGTCTGGCCTCTCTCGCTGTCCTCGCATGGCTGAACTGCGCTGCCATTTCCAGCTGGGAATCGCAACAGTCTTCCATAGCTATCCCTGCCTCCGCCATTGCCTTCGCTCTCGCTGGTCTCGCGATTGCGGTTGTACTTCCATCCTCGCTCGCACCCACGTCAGCCCTGCTCAGTTCCGCGGCTCTAAGCGCATTACTGCTCCTTGCATTGCATAATCATCGCGATCGATTCACTCCGGTCACGTTGCGTGCTCTCGCCGATCTTGTTCTGCTGATGCCTGCTTTCCTGCTCATCCGCGGAGTGCTGCCAGGATGACAACCATCGCCAATGAAATCGAATTGAACTCAGAAGGTGTAAGTTCCACCACGCCGGATTTCAACCGTCTTGCGCGTGTCTATCGTTGGATGGAGTGGCTCACCTTTGGCCCGTTCCTCCAGCGTTGCCGCTGTGCGTTTCTATCGCGCCTTAGGCAGCGTCGCAATGCTCTCGTCCTCGGCGATGGGGACGGCCGGTTTACGGCTTGCCTGATGCGTTCAAACATCGGTGTGGAGGTTGACGCTGTCGATGCCAGCGAGGTCATGCTGCACCAACTCGCGAGCCGCACACCCGCCCACCGCGTCCGCGTCGACATTGGAGACGCTCGCACATTCCATCCCCGGCGGCGCGACTACGATCTGATCGCCACGCACTTCTTTCTCGATTGCTTCACGGATCCTGAAATCGAAAACCTGGCCTGCCGACTTCGCCATCACGTCAGTCCGGGCGTTGTATGGGTAATCTCCGAGTTTGCAATCCCATCCAACTTCTTCGGACTCGCAATTGCGCAACCACTGATCTCTGCTCTCTATCTTGCCTTTGGCCTGCTCACAAATCTTCGCATCCGCCATCTTCCCAACCATCGCGCTGCTCTCGCTCGATCTGGATGGTTTCTTGCCCATCAGGAAGGTTCCCTCGCCGGCCTGCTTGTCAGCGAGATGTGGCAGCTCGACCAAAACCGCTGAGTTCTTCTTTCGCTCCCTCAGTCAGGCCTCGTAAATGCCCTTGCGCGCAGAAGCAGAAAGGCGGCCTCCTTGAGCAAGGCCGCCCCGTCTGAGTCTCTCTAATCTATCTATGCATTTTTAAGGTTGAGGCTGAGGAAGGGGCAGCTTTTTCCGTTGCGAAGACTGATCTGCAGCCGCGTCGCCGGTGGCTGACGCAGCGCTGTCAGCGGGCGCAGCCATCGCAGCCAGTTCCGACTTGCGGTATTTCGGCGCACTCACGTATCCGTGAATGTGATCCTTGCTGACCTCGTTGATGACGATCTCCACTGCCTGAGGACTGTCAGGGGTATAGAACATCACTGGCTGATAAAGGTTCACATGCTTCTGCGACAGATTTCGATCATCCACCATCAGCTCAAGGTCAGCGTACTGATGCTTGTTGTTAGCTTTCTTCAGACGAATCTCGAGAGGGCCCTCGCGCTTGAACTGCTTTGTTTTCGCAAGGTCGAATTCCGCGAAATTGCGCTCGCCCTTCTTCTCGAGAAGAACAAGCTCGTCATGCGTATGTGCAATAGATCCGGAAAGCTCTGTACGAGTGCTGGCTAGTGTGCCTTCCAGATCCTTTCGGTTTTGCTCGATAACCTTGCCTTGCGCGTCGAGCTGAGCCTGCAGCTTCTTGTAGCGCGAATCTACTCTTGCGTGCTTGCCCGCCAATTTAGGCGACCCGGCTACGCGAACAGGAGCCGGTGCGGGAGGATTGAGCGATGCCTGCGCCGCATTGACGGCAGCGAGTTCGTTCACGCGCGTGGCAAGGTCGCTGAGCTGACGCTGAGTGGTATTCAGCGCCGCGTTTTGTTGCGCGTTCTCAGCTGCAAGTTCCTTCGCCGTGCTGTGTTCGTGGATGGCATAGCCACCAATGGCGAGCCCAATGATTGCGACGGCTGCATAGGGGGCAAGTCGTCGGGACCCGGCTGATGGCTGTGAGGAAGCAAGTTCGCTCATGAGTGCCTCCGAAGAAGATGATCCGGCTGTTCACTCAGCAATGAGCATTTTTAGGTCCAGACAGACAGGAAAGGTAAGTAGTTGAATTCGGCGCACCTTGCGATTACCGATTCTTTTTGCAGAAGGAAAGAAGTTCACCAGGGCGGTAATTTCTACCTCCCGGCAGGAGCCAGGATCAGACAGTTTGAACTGCAACGCGCGTGGGCGCCGGCGCGCCGCGCAGGGTAACGAAAGTACGAGGCTGGCAGCATGCTTTGGTGAGACGAGCAAGGTCTGATTGCATCTGGCCATCGCTGCTGAAAGACTCCAGGGTAGCTTCGAGAATAGCGAGTGCGCCCGGTTCGGTGGGCCGCTCGATACTGTAGTGCATCCACTTCCCCTCTCGGCGAGCGGACACGACTCCGGCGCGGCGGAGGTAGGCGAGATGCCGGGAGATCTTCGGCTGGCTTTGACGCAGGATCTCGACGAAATAGCACACACACACCTCGCGCCCATTCATCAGGTTTAGTAGACGCAGACGAGTGCGATCGGCCAGAGCCGCAAAGAGCGGCGTGAGGTCAGGATTCGGTGCAGATCGAGCCACCAAGCCATTATATACGCCTTGACAGATATGTTCGCAAAAGAATACATTCGTGCAAGCGTATATGAGGACGCCAAAATGAGCGCGGATCGTTCAGTGAAGGAAGAAGTCAGGCAGAAATACGGGAGTGCTGCGAAGGCTGTTGCGGAATCAGGGAGCGTGCAGGCCTGCTGCGATCCGGGCCTGCGTTGCTGCGATCCCATCACCACAAATTTGTACAGCGGGGATGAGAAGGGGCTGATTCCGGAAAAGGCCGTTCTGGCTTCTCTTGGATGTGGAAATCCGACGGCGCTGATTGATTTGAAGCCCGGCGACGTGGTGCTGGATCTTGGATCGGGCGGCGGTATCGATGTGCTGCTATCGGCAAAGCGTGTCGGTCCCACCGGAAAGGCCTACGGCCTGGACATGACCGACGAAATGCTGGCGTTGGCACGCGAAAATCAGCGGCAGGCGGGCGTGGAGAACGTTGAATTCCTGAAGGGCGAAATCGAGAACATTCCTCTGCCGGAAAACGCAGTAGACGTTGTGATTTCGAATTGCGTGATCAACTTGTCGGCCGACAAGGACAAGGTCCTGCGCGAGGCATTTCGTGTTCTGAAACCGGGCGGCCGATTCGCCGTTTCGGATGTGGTTGTGCGAGGTGAAGTGCCTGATGAGGTGCGAAGAAGCATGCTGCTCTGGGTGGGCTGCATTGCCGGCGCCCTCGAGGAGAACGATTACATCGCGAAGTTAAAGAGCGCAGGATTTGAGGATGTCTCGATCGAGCCAACGCGCGAGTACGATGTCGAAGATGCGCGGCAGTTTCTGACCGAAGCGGGAGTGGACGTCGACTCGATCGCTCCGCTTGTTCACAAGAAGTTCATGAGCGGATTCATCCGCGCTTCCAAGCCAAAGGCCGCCTTCTGCGATTCGGATTGCTGCACGACCGTTTCGACGCGAGCGAAAGCGTAGAAATGCAGCTGCGATACAGCGTACTTTTCCTGTGCACGGGGAATTCGGCCCGATCCATTATGGCTGAGGCAATTCTGAACCATAAGGGAAAAGGAATTTTCAAAGCCTATAGTGCCGGGAGCCACCCAACTGGACAGCCCAGGCCGGAGGCATTGCAACAACTCGAGTCTGCCGGAATCTCGACTGAAGGGCTCCGAAGCAAGTCCTGGGATGAATTCTCCGGACCGGAAGCGCCGCATCTCGATTTCGTCTTCACGGTCTGCGACAACGCAGCGCAAGAGCAATGTCCGTATTGGCCTGGACAGCCAATGACGGCGCATTGGGGAGTCGCCGATCCCGCAGCGGTAAAAGGAACTCCTGAGGAGGTTGCGCAAGCATTTCACCAGGCATTTGTAATCCTTAACCGCCGTATCGACCGATTGATCTCCTTGCCCCTGGATGAACTCGATTCTTCAACTGCGCGACGATACCTTGAGCAAATCGGCAATAGCTGAGATTCACCGAAACCTCTTGGGACCAATCTCTTCGATGTTCACCGGTCACACTCCAGCGCACTTCGAAGCTTTACGATAGTTGCGATGAAGGTTTTGAGCGCAGAGGAGATGCAGGCGTGCGATCGCGTGACGACGGAGCGCCATGGCGTGCCGTCAATCGAGCTCATGCGTGCCGCGTCGGCCGCTGTGGATGGGTTCGCTCGTGAGCAGTTCCCCCACGCGCGGAGAGTCACGGTCCTGTGCGGAAAGGGCAATAACGGCGGCGACGGCATGATGGCAGCGCGTCTGCTCGCGAAGGCCGGTCTCGAAGTGACGACGCTGTTGCTCGGATCGCAATACGAGTTGAAGGGCGACGCAGCCACCGCTTGGCGTGAATTGAGCGTTTCGCCGAACCGCTACATCTACGAAGTCAATTCCGCTGCGGAGTTGCGCACGCACAATGGTGCGCTGGAAACGGATCTGATCATAGATGCAGTTCTGGGAACGGGATTCAAGCCGCCGATGAGAGGTCTTGCTGAGGCGGCGCTCGAATGGGCGAGCACAAGCAAAGCCCCGTTTCTCTCTGTCGATCTTCCGTCGGGCTGGTCGGCGGATTCCACCAGTAGCAAGGTACAAGACAAGACGTTTCCTTCTGACGCCGTCATCACATTTACTGCCCCGAAGCCGGCCCATGTCTTTGGCGAACTGACGCGCCGGTGGTATCAGCCAATCGTCGTGACTCCGATCGGGTCACCGGACGAGGCAATCAATTCGGAACAGAGGATTGAATGGGCCGGCAGCGCGCACAGCCTCCTGGAGCAGCCTCGCGCAGCCGATGCCAACAAAGGCAAGTACGGTCACGTACTCGTGATCGGCGGCTCAACCGGAAAGTCGGGTGCACCCGCAATGGCGTCCATTGCGGCAATGCGCGTCGGAGCCGGTCTGGTTACGGCGGCTGTGCCCGGTCCTATAGCCGCACAGGTCTCTGCCTTTGCGCCAGAGCTCATGACTCATCCAATGATGGCGAGTCCTTCCGGCGAACTGGCGAGCAACGGAATCACTGCCCAACATTTTCAGAAAATGATTGAAAAGATCACCGTGCTTGCAGTGGGTCCGGGGCTGGGCCAGGGCCCGGGAGTCGAGATCCTGCTCGAGGCGGTACTTTCAGACACGAAGCTGCCCTTGATAATCGATGCCGATGGTTTGAACACGCTGGCTGCGAATCCCTCGCTGATGGAGAAGATGGCCGAGATTGGCAAATCCGGACGCACCATCGTGTTAACGCCGCATCCGGGAGAGATGGCCCGTCTGGCACAGAAAACCACCGCCGACGTCCAATCCAATCGCCTCCATGCGGCCCGCGGCTTTGCACGGGATAGTGGCGTCACGCTTGTGCTGAAAGGCTCTCGCACGCTGATCGCGCATCCGGACGGTCGCGTGGCTGTAAACACCTCGGGAAACCCCGGAATGGCGAAGGGCGGCAGCGGCGACGTGCTGACAGGTGTGATTGCCGGACTGCTGGCGCAATTCCCGGATGATCCTGCGCATGCGGTTGAGTCGGCGGTGTATCTGCACGGACTTGCGGCCGATCTTGCGGTCCTTGATGCGGATGAACATACAGTTCTGGCCACGGACAGCTTCAGTCATTTCCCGCAGGCATTTCGTTTTCGCCCAAATCGCTTTTCCAAAAATGGTCAAAGAGGGTATGTTTGGTTGCAGGGGCTGCCGGAGAGGCACTCCGCGGAGACGGCAGGATGAGCAAGGAAGCGCCGGTGGCCGAGGGTCGCATTCACGAGTTCGTAACACAGAGCGGCTCCGACACGGTCGATGTCGGTCGCAAGCTGGTGCATCTGCTTGCGCCTCCGCAACTGCTGATTCTTCGCGGTGACCTGGGTACGGGCAAAACAACGCTGGTGAAAGGGATTGCGCAGGCGCTTGATGCCGCCGAGCCCGATGAAGTGACAAGCCCCACCTTTACGCTGCTCCATGAATACGACGGTACCCGCGATGGCAAGCCGCTCAAGCTCTTTCATCTGGATGTGTACCGGATTGAGGGCGAGCGGCAACTTGAATCCCTCGGCGTGGATGAGTTGCTGACCCCGGATGCGCTGGTGCTGGTGGAATGGGGCGAGAAGTTCAAGAGCATCCGCAAGAAGGCGACCGGAGAGATCGCCATTGCCTCAGCCGGTGGAGACGCGCGGAAGATTACGGTAACGCTGAAGGACTAAGCGCGTCGAACATACAGTTTGGACTTCTGAGGTGCTGTGGTTTTACCCCGGTTCCCGCGTGGTTTCGAATGAAGAACAAAGGAGGCCAAGGATGCGGCTGATTCCAGTTTGCCTTCCGTTGGTCCTTGCACCACTCATCGTGGCAGGCCAGCAGTCTCAACCGACCACATCTCAGAAGCCCGCACAGCCAAGCGTCATTAAACAAACCAAGGCGCCCACTCCGCATAAGACATCAACCAGACATAAGTCGCGACATCATCGCAAGACTGCGACCCGCAAAGCCGCGAAACGCGCCGGGGGCTGCCCCGACTCTCAGATCGGTCTTGACGTGATCAATGGTACCCAGGTCCGTCACGTCTGCATCGACAAATCGGCAATGGCGGGGAACGAGCCAAAGCCCATGCCGGGACAACTGAAAGTTGACGTTATCAACGGTTCCGCAACCGACACTCAGTTCTTCTCAGACAAGAATCAGGAGGCTGCGCACAATCAGCCGGTCGTGGTTGATGTGGAGTCGAGCGATACCCGTTATGCCGGCGGCAATAAACATCCGGTGGTTACAAGCATCACTTCCAGCAGCACCGTCGACGCAACCAGCGCAAGCAGTGGCGGCCAGCCAGTAACAAAGCAGGTCTCGCCGCGCCCCAAGCGCCCTGCCTATGAGCCTGACCGTCATTGATATCCTCCTTCCCGGATCGGCGTATGCAATCTGAAACTCAAGCTGGCGCGGTCGACTGCTGCGGGTCGTGCGTGCCCGACTCCGGAAGCACCACGCATCCAGGATCGCTGCCGTCGACCGTTGCGTGGCTGCAGTGGATCACGATCGCATGGATGACGGTCGAATGTGGAGTATCTCTCTGGGCGGCTGCGAAGGCACATAGCGTGGCGCTGCTCGCATTCGGATCAGACAGCATAGTCGAATTGCTGTCGGCTGTTGTCGTTCTGCTGCAGTTCGTCCCGCAGTTTCCTCTCACAAAAGCTCACGCTGACAAAGCAGCCGGGACGCTGCTGTTTGCCCTTGCCGGAGTGGTTTTGGCAATTGCCTGGCTGAGTCGGACACGAGAGATGGAGATCAGTCGGCTCGGAATTGCAATTACCGTTCTCGCCTTGATCGTGATGCCGCTGCTTGCATGGATGAAACGTCGTGAGGCGCGGCGGATCAACAACCGGGCGCTCGCAGCGGATGCAACACAATCGGCGACCTGTGCTTATTTGGCTTGCGTGACCCTGATTGGTCTGGTCGCTTTCGCTGCCTGGCAGATCCGGTGGGTTGACACGGTAGCGGCCCTCGCCGCGGTCCCCATTCTTCTCATCGAAGGTCGTCGCACGTGGCGAGGCGAGGGTTGCGGCTGCTGCCAAGACATCCCTCGTCACGCTGGATGAGAGGCCAGGACGTCCGGGGCTGTAAGATGTTGTGGCAATCCTGCTGTTCTCAACCGGGATCACCTGTAGTGACGGGCTGATGCCGGGCATTCCCGGAGGGATCCCTGATGCGTACGCCACGTCTGGCTCTGTTTGCCTGCCTTTTTGTATTTCTCATCGCAACGGAATGGAATGTCGGATCGGCTGCGGCCCAAGCTGCCACTAAGCCACATATCTTCCAGCACCCCGCCTTGAGCAAGGACCTGATCGCATTCGGCTATGCGGGCGATCTGTGGACAGTGCCGCGCGCCGGTGGAGTGGCACGGCGACTGACGACCGGTGTCGGCATCGAAACGGATCCCGTGTTTTCCCCGGATGGAAGCACGATCGCTTTCACAGGCGACTACGACGGCAACACCGACGTATTTACGGTTCCTGCCCAAGGTGGAGTTCCCTTCCGAGTCACTTATCACCCTGCAGCGGACTTTGCTGTGGCGTGGACCTCCGATGGCAACAACATCGTCTTCCGGTCAACACGGATTTCTCAAAGCCGCTACACCCAGCTCTATCAAGTTCCCGCAAAGGGCGGCATCGCCAAAGTGCTGCCGTTGCCGATGGCGTACCAGGGCAAGTTTTCGGCTGACGGGAAGCAGATCGCATATTCTCCGCTGCCGCCTGCGTATGGCTTTGACTACATGTCCTACGTGTCATGGGGCAACTATCACGGCGGACGTGCCAGTACGATCTGGGTGACGACGCTACCCGGGCTTGAATCAGTTCAAATCCCGCACGAAACATCGTCTGACTTCGCGCCGGTGTTTGTCGGAAACAAGATCTACTTCCTTTCAGCCCGCAAAGGCAAAGCGACGATCTTCGTCTATGATCCGGACTCGAAGAAGGCAGTAGAAGCCTTCGCGAATGATGGGCCGGATATCCGATCGCTGCAGGCCGAGGGCGACACTCTTGTATACGACCGGCTCGGCGAGATCTATCTCTACGACACCAAGGCCGGAACCAGCAAACTCGTCCCGATCGAAATCGACGCCGACATGCCTGAGGTGCGATCGCGCTTTGAAAGCGTCGGCGAAGAGTTGGAAAATGCGACAGTTTCACCAACTGGACTTCGCGCGGTGATCGAAGCACATGGCGATATCTTCACCGTGCCCGTGAAACATGGGCCCACCCGCGACATTACAAACACCCCCGGAGCCATGGAGCGGGAACCTGCGTGGTCACCCGATGGGCAGTCCATCGCGTACTTTTCCGACGAGTCGGGAATGTACGCGCTTCACGTCGCGTCGCAGACCGGAAACGCAGTTGCGGGAACCACGGCCGCAAAGAAGTTCACGCTGGGCTCGGAGCCCGCTTACTACTTCGGCACCAAGTGGTCGCCGGATTCGAAGAAGATCGCGTTCTTCGACAATCACCTGAAGACCTATGTGCTCGACACCACGAACGGAAAGCTCTCCGTCGTGAACGACAAGAATGTCTATGGCGGATTCTCCAATGGAGAGTTTGACTTTGCCTGGTCGCCGGATTCGAAGTGGATCTCCTACGCGCGATCGATGCCAAACCATCTCCACGCAATCTTCCTCTACTCGCTGGAATCAGGCCAATCTACACAAGTGTCCAGTTCGATGGGCGATTCGCGCCTGCCTGCGTTCGATCGCGAGGGTAAATATCTCTACTTCGTCGCGAGCACGAATGCTGGGGCCACCTCAGACGGCCTCGATATGACGAGCGACCTCTATCAGGTCACTTCGCACATCTACGCCGCAACGCTCGCGGCCGATACTGCTTCCCCAATTGCGCCGGAGATGGATGACGAGAAAAATCCAGCCGACGAAAAGAGCAAAGACGCTGACAAATCCGGCGAGAAAAAAGACGGCGATCAGAAGCCGGGCGACGCAAAAGAAAGCAGCGGCGACGAAAAGCGTGCGAAATCAACTCCGCCTAAACCTGTAAAGGTCGACCTCGAAGGGATCGAAAAACGTATAGTCGCAATGCCATTACCGGCAAGCGTGTACACAGGCCTGGCTGGCGGTCTGAAGCAGAGCATTTACTTCACAGAGGAGGCAGAGTCGGGGCGGTTCACCGGCGGTGGAGCTACCCTTAGCCGCTGGACCCCGGAGGAGCGGAAGACCGAGAAGCTTGCCGACCACGTCGAGCACTTTGAACTCACGGCAAATGCCGAGAAGATGCTGCTCGCTCTCGGACACCCCCGTCCCGATGGCAGCGATTTGCCTCCCGGTGGCGGGCCGAAGCCAACCTGGGTCATCGTGCCTGCAAACGCTCCAGTCAAAGCCGGCGAGGGCGTGCTGTCGTTCGCAGACGTAAAGATGCGCGTGGATCCCCATGCCGAATGGGCGCAGATGTACCACGAAGTATGGCGCATCGAACGCGCCTTCTTTTACGACCCGAACTTCCACGGTACAAACACAGTAGCCGACGAGAAGAAATTCGAACCTTATGTGCAATCGATCGCTTCGCGCGCGGATCTGAACTACATCTTTCAGGAGATGCTGAGCGCGTTCTCCGTCGGGCATCTGCGCGGAAACGGCGGTCAAATCCCCAATGCAAAGAAGGTGCCGGGGGGTCTGCTGGGAGCGGATTACGAAATCAAAGGCAACCGCTACTGCATCGCCAAGATCTACACCGGTGGCGATTTCAACCCGCGCGATAAAGCGCCGCTGGCGCAACCGGGACTCAACGTCAAGGTGGGCGACTGCATACTCGATCTGAACGGGCAGGAACTTACTGCGGACATGGATATCCAGCAGCCCCTCGAGGGCACCTCCGGGAAGGTGATCAGCGTACGCATCGGAAATGCTGACGGGAAGAATGCTCGTGACATCTCCGTGACGCCGATTCCGAGCGAAGCGGCTCTGCGCAATGTGGACTGGATTGATGGCAATCAGAAGAAAGTCGATCAGCTCTCCGGCGGCAAACTCGCGTATGTCTACCTTCCCGATACCGGACAAGGTGGATTCACCAACTTCAATCGCTATTACTTCGCGCAGACTGACAAGCAAGGCGCCATCATCGACGAGCGCTTCAACGGGGGTGGCCAGGTGGCTGACTACTTCATTGAGGTCCTCGGCCGGCATATCGAGTCGTACTGGGCTCCGCGTTATGGAAGAGTGGAGCACACGCCCAACGCCGGCATCTACGGACCGAAGGTGATGATCGCGAATGAATTCTCAGGCTCAGGGGGCGATGCCCTGCCCTGGCTTTTCAAACAGGCTAAGCTTGGTCCGCTCGTCGGCAAGCGGACCTGGGGCGGCCTGGTCGGTATCGGCCCGATTCCTGTTCTGATGGACGGCGGCCACGTAACATCACCGAGCGTCGCTTTCTTCTCGCCCAAAGGCGAATGGGACGTGGAAAACCACGGCGTCGAACCGGATTACGCTGTTGAGCAAGACCCAAAGGCGATCAGCGAAGGTCATGATCCGCAGTTGGAGAAGGCCGTCTCTCTCGCCCTCGATGAGCTCAAGAAGCAACCAGAGCACGAGGTGCAGCGACCGGTTTATCCGAACTACCACAAGAACAATCAACAGTGATCATCGATCAATAATCAGTTGGCTTGATAATCAGAATCCCATTCGATGAAGTCCGAAACCGGCTGTCAGATGTCCTTCGCGCACTCGGCTTCAGCGACGAGCGTGCGCAGCGTTGCGCGCAGTTATTTGCAGAGACAACCTGCGACGGCGTCTATTCGCACGGCGTGAACCGCTTCTCGCGCTTCGTCGCAATGGTACGCAACGGCAGCGTAAACCCCGCAGCGGAGCCTCGTCTCGTATCTCGCTTCGCGGCAATGGAACGGTGGAATGGTCAGTGCGGTCCAGGAAACCTCAATGCATGCGCCGCGATGGCCCGAGCTATAACGCTAAGCGGAGAACATGGCATCGGCTGCATCGCAATGGCCAACACCAATCACTGGATGCGCGGTGGAACATACGGATGGCAGGCTGCGGATGCCGGCGTAATCGGCATCTGCTGGACCAACACAATGCCCAACGTGCCCCCATGGGGCGGAACGGAACCGTCAATCGGCAACAACCCGCTTGTCATCGCTGTGCCGCGCGCCAAAGGACACGTGGTTCTTGACATGGCGATGTCCCAGTTCTCCTACGGCGCGCTCGAGAGCTACCGCCGCCGCGGCGAACAGTTGCCGGTCGAAGGCGGTTTCGATACAGAAGGCAACTTGACCCGCGATCCGGCCGCAATCGAGCGCTCGCAGCGGTTACTCCCGATCGGGTTCTGGAAGGGATCGGGACTTGCAGTAATGCTTGACCTGATTGCAGCGATAACCTCGATCGGCAAGGCGACACATCAGATTGCGAACGACTCATTGCGCGAGACTGGTTTGTCGCAGGTGTTTATCGCAATGGATCCGAGAACGCTCGGCGACGCGGAACGAATCGACCAGATCGCCGATGAGGTCGTCAATTCCCTTCACCACTCGCGGCCTGCTCAGAGCGACAACCCCGTGCGCTATCCCGGCGAAAATACAATCCGGCTTCGCGGAGAGAATCGCAGGCTTGGGTTGCCGGTCGACGATGCCGTGTGGGCGGAAATCAGAGCGATGTGAATGTAGAACTTCTCCGGATGCGCACACCGACCATCGAGCCAGACGCGATCTCGAATTTCTGTTTCTAGTGAGCCACATGCTCCTTCGGCTTGCTGAGACGCATGTATACGCCAACCATAGGACCGTAGACGTTAATCCCGAAATCTTCGTACCGTGGCTCCGACAGATAGAAGTTGGAGACATGCATGTATGAGACTCCGGCTGAAACAGAATAGCGAGGGCTGAAGTTGTAACGTGCGCCGCTGCCCACCATCAACGTGAAGGTCATGTTCTGGCCTTGCGCATACAACACGCCCTCCGGTCCTTTGGCATTGATGTTGCCGATTCCGCCGCGCCCCTCGACGAAAGGAACAATCCGAGAGCGCGGGGGAATAAAATTTCGACGGATGCCGTAGTCGAATGCGAAGTAACGAGTCTCAGCGCCGCGCGGAATTGCGGTGTATGACCCGCTGAACGAGAAGTCTGTATTGCCTCGAAAGATCTTCCATCCCCAGATATTGTCGAGTTGCCAACGCACGGATGCGATGTTCGGCACGAGCGTGTAGTGCAGCGGCCATGAGTTGTATCGGCTGCCAACGAGAAAGTCAAATACGAAAGGAATGTTGTACGGCAGCCAGCCTGATTCCAGCGAGCGCTCAACTTTGTTTCTGTAGTAGATGTCGCGATTGAAGTCTGGTCTTTCCGCCTTGCGCCGCGACCGGATGAGTACTCCTGAAACCATCTCTCGGTCGACGCTCGATTTTTCATCCGTGGGCACAGCAGGCTGATTAACGGAGTGGTCACTGCTTCTTGCTATCAACTCATCTAGTGGCGCGGTGGCCGGCTGATTCTGCTGGAAACCTGACGCGGAAGTGGAAACAGCAAAGATCGTGAATGAGACAACGCCGGAATACAGGAACACTTTGGCCTGCATTTTCGAAAGACCCATCAACTCGTTCTTCCAAGACTGCCCGGTCCTTGGATGTTCAAAGGTACTCACAGGGTTGGACGCCGGCATTGGCGCGGAGAACGACCAGATCAGATGAATCGTCCGAAAGAACGCCGCGCATGTGGAGTGAAGGAGGCGCTATGCTGAAGGCCATGCGTTTGCCGCTGCTCATCGTCGCCCTTCAACTCTCCGCTCTCTCATTTGCGCAGGCCCAGGCCGCGCACCCAATCTTCGAGGTTGCTTCAGTCCGGCCCAGCCAGCACGAGGTTGGGCCCGACTACAACAACCAGATCACGTATTCCGGTGATCGATTCACTGGTCGAAACGTCACGCTGAAACGCCTGATCGCAGAAGCGTTGCATTGTCAGATCAATCAGGTCACTGGTCCGGCGTGGATCGATCGCAACGAATACGACATCGAAGCGCGCCTGCCTACCGGAACAGACCACCCACAGATTGCCCTGATGCTTCGCACTCTTCTCGACGCCCGGTTCCAGTTGAAAGAACACGAAGAATCCCGCGACATGAGGGTGTATGAACTGACAGTGGCCAGGAACGGCCCGAAGATCCAGCCCGTCAAGGCCGGCGCCGCTGATCGTCCCGCAGGACAAGGCTTTCACTTCCGCGGCGACATGCGCCAGTTCGCCGATCTATTGGCTGTCCAGTTCTCCATCCCTGCAATGAACGATCCGAGCGTACCTTCGCGAGCCGGCGGAACGCTAATCCCAGTGCTCGATAAGACAGGTCTGCAGGGGACGTATGACGCGATCCCCCGCGACGCAAAGAAGCATGAGTCACAGAGAGCTTTGCGGCGGCTCCGTTGGAAGGAGCTTCAGTTCTTTGGCCAGGTTCAGCAGGCGCTGCCGCTCGGCTGCCAGAATTTCGCAATCTCCACGCTCGAGGTGGAGGTCAGCCGTTACCTCGATCAGCCGATTCATAATTTCGTGGGGGGGGGGTGAAAACTGCTCCATGCCACATTTTGCTGAGCGTGCTTGTGGAATGGAACTAGGAAGTTTCCCAGTAATCGATAGGTTGCCTGACAAATGGCTGGGTCACTCGACCAGATATGGCAGAAGGACATCATCGATGACTGCGGTCACTCTCATTGCATCTGCAACATTCAATCGGCGGCCGCATGTCTGATCTTGCTTCTGATTTTGTAGCCGACGATTTGAGCGCATTTCGTTACGAGTTGCCAGGGACCGCGGGTGACTTCGTAAACGTGATCTGCGTATGGTTTCTCAGTGGCGGGGTGAGTCTCAAGCGCGAGCACTTCGACGGGCGGAAAGAGCTCACGCGCAATGCTGGCAAAGGTCTCTTGTTGGTAGTCTTCGAGAGTGTGGCAGAGGACAAGCAGATCGTACGAATTATTCCGAACCAATTGTATTGCTTCTGAAAATCTACCGGCAGGCTGAACCGAGAAGTATGCACCCAGCATCATCGTGCGTGACCGAAGCAGCGTTTCATCCCAGCTCGCGACAAGGAGGCGGGCGCGAGAATTCTTCATAGTCTCAGCTTGGATTAATAAGAGAGCGACTACAACTAGATGCTTCCCTAGCTAGGGTTCTCACTAGCCGTAGAGAAATAATGCAGGCTCTTGTGGGAGACGAGACGCCATGCGAAGCGGTCACGATTCAGTATGATCAAACGGCCTGATTGCACTCCAAACAGCTCACAGCGCATCCATCGCAGCTGCCGGAAACGTCAGTTGCCGCGCAGAGCTCTCATCGGTTCAATTCTCGACGCGCGACGCGCAGGAAAATATCCGCTGAACAAAGCAATCGCGAGCAGGAGCGAGGCCATGATCAGATAGGCCACTGGATCCCAGGGCGAGGTTCCATACAGCAACGAACGAATCAGGCGCGCCGTTCCGAGGGAAACGACAGCACCGACCACAATGCCCGCGATAGCCATTCGAAGGGTTTGAATCAGAACCGCTCTCTGAACGAGCCCCCTGGTTGCACCGAGTGCCATCCGTACGCCGATCTCCTGAGTCTTTTGAGTGACCGAGTAGGAAACGACGCCGTAGATTCCCAATGCGGCTAGTGCAATGCCCAAAGCTGCGAATATCGTCACGAGCAACACGAAGAACCTGCGAGGCGATACGGAGTGATCCACAAACGTATGCAGAGGCCGAAGTTCTGTCGCTGGTTGAGCCGGGTTCAGGCTGCGGAGCGCCGCCAGAACTCCAGCACCAAGCGTGTCCGGATCGATCCGGGAACGAACAACCAGCGTTGCCCCTTCCACATCCGAGTTCTGCGTCATGGGAACATAGATTTGAGGACTTGAGTCCAGTTCCAGCCCTCGCTCGCGAACATCGGCGATGATCCCGATCACTCGATCAGGTATCTTCCCAGTCGCGTAAGCAAGTTTTCCGAGAGCATCTTCGCCCGGCCATTCGCGCCGTGCCGCTGCCTCGTTGATCACAATGACGTGCTGAGTCTCCGGTGTATCGCTCCACGAGAAGTCACGGCCGGCCCGAAGCCGCATTCCCATCGCGCGTAGATAACCTGGTGTCACGAGGTAGACAAGAGCGCCGCTGTCCGCCCCCTTTGCGTGATAGCGCCCGACAGATTGAAGACCCCACTCGCGGTTGCGATCAAGTGGAAGCATGTCAGCAATACCAACAGCCTCAACGCCCGGCAGTGCACTTACGCGATCGATCTCGGCCTGCAACGTAGCAGTGCGGCGAAGAAGCTGGTCTTTGTTTGCTGCGGGAGGAAGATCGGTTTGCATTGCCGCGGCATGGGAAGGATTGAAACCCAGATCCACATCCAGCACGCGCAGGAAGCTTCGAAGCAAAAGCCCGGCTCCAACCAGCAGCAGGCAAGCCAGGCTGATCTCAGAGATTACAAGAATGGATCGAAAACGATCCTGACTCCGCCCTCCCGCCACCCCGGCGGTGTTCTCTTTGATAGCCCCATGTATGTTTGACCGCGACATGCGGTAAGCAGGAGCAAGCCCGAACATAGACCCGACCACGATCGCCGTCATAAGAGTCCAAAAGACGGAAACCGCGTCCAGGCGAACGGTGGTCAGCAGGGGAAGCGCAATCGAGGTCTGATGTGAGAGATAGAAAATGATTGCGAATGCAACAGCGAGACCGACTGCGGATCCTGCGAAAGAAATCACAAGGCTTTCGGTGAGAAGCTGGCGAATGATGCGTCCGCGGCTTGCACCGAGTGCGCGCCGCATGGCAAACTCCTTGCTCCTCGCTGCTGCCCTGCCAAGTTGAAGATTCGACAGGTTGACGCAAACGATCAGCAGGATCAATCCAACGGCGCACCATAGAACAACGAGAGAATGTTGCAGCTTCCCCTCGACGTGCGCTTTCAACGAGACAAGATCCGAAGCGTAGTCGTAGTACCAGTCCTTGTGTTGCGCCTTGAGGCTCGGAAAAAGACGATCGGCTTCCTCTTGTGCCTGGGCAACTGACAGGCCCGGCTTTAAGCGGCCAACCACGGCCAATGTATTGCCCCATGTGCTCCAGAAATCCATCACTGCCGGAACAAAGAGGTCTACCTTCTTCCCTGGTGCAAACACTGCGCCGAAATCAAAGCTCGCCGGCAGAACTCCCACGATCGTGACCGAACCATTGACCGCCGATGGACTAGTGTTGATCGTGATGCTTCGCCCGATCACATTGGGATCGGCTGCGAATTGAGTCTTCCAGAAGTAGTAGCTCAGGATTGCGGCTGGTCTTCCACCCTTCGCCATCTCTTCTGCGGTGAAGTTTCGTCCCAGAACTGGCGTGACGCCAAGCGTGGGGAAGAAGTTGCCCGCCACCTCCACTGCATCGAGCTGTCGCGGCTCGCGCACCTCCGTGAGCTTGTATTGAAGGGAATTGTAAAAGGTTTGAAATGCGCTCACTGACTGGAAAGACTTGTTGTTGCGCTGGAACTCGCGATACACGTCCACCGTGTAGGTTTCCGCAGAAAGTCCACCTGCCGCCCTAATCTTGGCGTCGAAACTCTTCCCTCCCGTGAACCAGACAAGCTCTTTCGACTCGGGAAAAGGCAAAGGACGAAGCAGCATCGTGTTTACGACGCTGAAGACCGCGGAATTCAGCCCCACGCCGAGCGCAAGCACAAGCACAGCAACTGCGGTGAATGCCGGGTTGCTGCGCAGAATGCGCAGGGTATGGCGGAGATCCTGGACGCACTCTGCGGTATAGGTCCTGAAACGACGGCGATTCTCCATACGCTCTCCTATTTGCTCGCCAGTCTTTTGCACGGCGCGCATGTCTCCAAACTGGCGCTCAGCTTCCTTTCGCGCTGCTTCAGAACTCCATCCCTGGGCCATCAGCTCTTCCACCTTGCAGTCGAGATGAAACCGAAGTTCGGCGCGAATATCGGCTTTCGGATCCGTTCCGAGGATGCGATCATAGCGGCGCCAGATGGGGATCTTCTTCATCGCGCTTCGCTCGCCGGTGGCTCAGTGGCGCTCAGAATCTTCGCCACTGCCGCCGCGTAAGCTTCCCAGGTTCTGGTCTCGGATTGAAGACGACGTCGCCCTTCATTCGTCAGGCTGTAGTACTTTGCCTTCCGATTGTTGTCAGACAGTCCCCACTCAGTTTCGACCAGGCCTCTGTTCTCAAGACGCCAGAGCGCCGGATAGAGAGTGCCCTCCTCTACGAGCAGTGCATCGTCGCTTTGACGGCGGATGAGCCCTGTGATGGCGTAACCGTGCAGCCGCCCCCAGATCAGCGACTTGAGAATCAGAATGTCGAGCGTGCCGCGTATTAGCTCAAGCCGCGTCTTTTCCATTGAGGCCGCCCTCCCCTTGGAATGCATAGGGAGAATCTCATCTTTCCCCTAGAAACGCAAGGGCAATCTGAAAAACCGGTGCTCGACTCGGCCAGAAAGTGACCTCATCGGTGCAAAAAATGAGCGGTGGAGAAGTGATTCGGACTTTTCCCGGGCTCCGTCGCGACCGGCGCGAAAGCAATGACAACCCATACCGGGCTGGAAATGATAATGTGCAAAGCAGTTTGGGTGTCAGGTCGAATTGCCATTCCTATCAGCATGTAGAGGAGAGAGTTGTCCCTCAGCAAACGTCTCACCGGCCCCCGCAAGCTCCGCCTCCTCCCCTTGCTCGCCGCCACCTATTTCATGGTCTCTGGCGGGCCATACGGCATTGAAGACATTGTTGGTTCCGCAGGATATGGCGGCGCTCTGCTGCTCGTCTTCCTCATTCCGTTCCTCTGGAGCTTCCCTACCGGCCTGATGCTCGGCGAACTGGCCGCCGCCATCCCCGACGAAGGCGGATTCTATGCCTGGGTATGCCGTGCCATGGGCCCGTTCTGGGGATTCCAGGAAGCCTGGCTCTCGCTCGCCGCCTCCGTATTCGACATGGCCATCTACCCAACAATTTTTGTCCTTTACCTCGAACGCCTCGCCCCCGCCATGACTGAAGGTCACAGAGGACTGCTGCTGAAACTTGCCGTTGTCGCTGCCGCTGTTCTTTGGAACCTGTTCGGTGCCGCCGCGGTCGGAGAGGGCTCGTTGAAGCTGTGGGCCGTGTCCATCTCTCCCTATGTGGTCATTGTCGTGATCGCGATCTACATTGCATTGAAGGGCGCGCATGGTCCGTTCGGCGGACACGCACACATGGGACATCCCGCGGGCGCGGCATTCTCAACCGCAATCCTCGTGACCATGTGGAACTACATGGGGTGGGACAACGCCACCACGATCGCGAACGAGGTCGAGAATCCGCAGCGCAACTATCCTCGCGTCGCCCTGCTCGCCATCGTTATGGTCATGATCACCTATGCCATTCCGATCAGCGCGATTGCCTGGGCCGGAATCTCGCCAGACAGATTCTCAACCGGCGCATGGGTAGATGTCGCGCACATTCTCGGAGGCTCGCTGCTCGCCACCGCGGTGGTCTTCGCCGGCCTGATGGACGGCTTCTGCACGTTCAGCAACCTCACGCTCTCTTACACGCGCCTGCCTCACGCACTGGCTGAAGATGGTCTTCTTCCGTCCATCTTCAAGAAGAAACTGTCCAACGGATCGCCATGGGTTTCCGTACTCGTCTGCGGGCTGTGTTGGGCTCTCGCTCTCGGCTTCACCTTCGAACGGCTTATTACTATCGACCTGGTGCTCTGGGGCTTCTCCGTAATTCTCGAGTTTCTGGCCCTGATCATCCTTCGCCGCAAAGAGCCAACGCTCAAGCGGCCATTTCGGATTCCCGGTCCAGACTGGGTGCCCATCATCCTGGGCCTTAGCCCCACCATTCTGATCTTTTACGCTCTCTATGCCTCGCGATCAGAAACCGTCGCCGGCATTTCAGCCTTCGCATTTGCCTTAATCATCGCGGCCGGCGGCCTGCCGGTCTATTTCATCGCGAAGATCTCAGTGCGCAGACGCAAGGCCGAAGCAGATTTGCTTAAGACCTAGATGACGCGAGGCATCGATCAGCTAGATATCAGCAGGAAGGCGGTTCCTATTTCTTCAGCCCGAGTGCCTCGACGACTGAGTCGTCCACTTTGGCCGGCTTGCCGTCTTCTTTCCATACAACGCCAAAGCCGCCGCGGTAGTCCCACATGGTCCACCCGATTCCATCGCTCTCCAGCGCCGTCCTCACGTCATGGAGCCAGCGCATCCGTGAGTCTTTCGGAGTCACACGCCGGTACACGCCGAACTCATTGCACAGCAGCGGAACATTGTGCTGCTTTCCCCACGCAGCGGCAGCATCGATCTGCAGCTTGATGCGGTGCGCGTCCCAATGGTCCAGCCAGTAGTGCTCGAAAGCGTAGCGATTCGGCGCTTCGGGAACCTGCGCCAACGATTTCTGGAGACTCTCCTCGGTTGGCGGATAGGGAATGTCGTGGGTGTAGATCCAGTATGCCGCACCCCAGCCCGCACCCTGGTGTGTAAACTCATGTGGCTCGTAGAAGTGAAATGTGTAGATCACATTTCCATCAGGCAGCGGCTCCTGCGTCAACAGATCGGCAATGCTTGACCAGTTTGGTCCCGTTGCGATGATGGTGTTCTTCGGAGCCACAGAGCGAATCGCCTCCGCCGCGCGCGCCTGCACCCCCGCCCAGCGATAGGGATCGCGCTCCTCGGGCTCATTCATAATCTCGTAGAAGATCAGGTCTGGATTGCGATCGGCATAGTGTGCAGCCAGTTTGCGCCACAGCATCAGGAATCGCTCGACGCCCTCGCTTGTCGTGCTCACCTTTTTCTTGTAATCACTCTCGGGGTGGATATCGATCTGCACAGCCATGCCTTTGGCCAGCATCTGGTCGACAACGTGATCGAGGCGTCCGATGAAGTCCGCATTGAAACCTTCCTTGTTCCGCCGACCTTCCTCCAACGGCTGCGCATCGATGCTCAGCCTGACGCTATCGAAACCGATCTGCGCCATGAGCGCGATATCGGCGTCATCGATGTAAGCGCCCGTATCCTTTGCCGAGTAGTGCCCGGGCTCCTGCGCAAACCACTCCGATGCATTGATACCGTGGCGCAGGTGTTGCGCCCGATCAAAGGCGAGTTTTGTTTCAGTGGCTCGATCCTGCGCAAACGCAGGTGTCACCAGCGCGATCAAGGCAATAAGAACAACAAAACGAATCCGAAGGCCCACTTTCATCTCCCGTCAAAGTCGGTGAAAACCCAACAGGAAACGATACTACGCTTGGTTGGCCCGCATCCGTGTCGAAAGTATGATGGAACGGCTCCGGCGTGCTACTCGATCCGCAGCGCTTCCATCGGATCTACTTTCGCGGCCCGCCGCGCGGGAATCCACGAGGCCAGCAACACGACCGAGATGAGCAGAAGCGGAACAAGGCTTAGCATCACGGGGTCGTATCGATTGACATGGTAGAGGCTTGTGAGCAGGAGACGCGACGCGAGAAGTGAAAGCACCAGTCCGCCCGCGCATCCCGCAATCGCTATCCAGGCGCCGCGCGCGATCACAAGATGAGTGATCTGCGCACGGTTTGCTCCCAATGCGATGCGCATCCCAAACTCGCGGCCACGTTGCGATACGAGGTAGGAGATAACCCCGAAGATTCCGACGGCCGCAAGCAGCAGCGCCGTCGCGGCGAAAGCGCCGAGAAGAACGAGCGTAAAGCGTCGCTGTGCGAGTGATTCAGAGATCAGTCCTTGCAGCGTGGATGCCTCATAAAGCGGCAACTCGGGATCTTCTGACCAGACTTCGCGCCGGATAGCAGGCAAAAGATCAGGTCCCGCACTTTGTCCGCGAAGAACGAAAGCTGTTTTGCCGCTCACTCCACTCTGAACCTGGAACATGTCGAAGTAGATCATCGGGGGAGGATCGCTATCGAGCGATGAGATGTGCACATCGTCAGCAACGCCCACAATCGTAAATGTGTCGCGATCGCCCCAATCGAAGTGCTTCCCAATCGGATTCTGCCCCGGGAAGTATTTTCGGCTTAGAGCCTGGTTAATGATCGCAACCGGCGGAGCGCCCCGCCGATCGCCGGGAGTGAAGTCCCGTCCTGCAAGGAGAGTGATGCCCATCGCGCGAAAGTAGCCCCAGCTCACCAGTGAATTCTCGGCCACATGAAAGTCGTCGGCCGCAGCGTGCTCCAGCCGGAAGCCGATCTGGCGCGTGTCGCTCAGTGGCAAGTGGCTGGCCTCGGCAACGGAACTGATTCCGGGGAGGCGGGAGAGGCTATCCAGAAGTTGCATTTGGACAACATCCCGCCTGGCTGGTTCCGGGTAGCGCACGCGATCGAAAACGGTCCGAACCACAAAGGCATTCTGCGGATTGAACCCGAATGGCGACTCGACAAGGCGCGTGAAACTACGCAGCAGCAGTCCTCCCGCAACCAGTAATACAAAGGCAATCGCAATTTCGGCGGCCGCAACGGAATTCTGCAGTCGAAGACTGCCACGATCTCCGCTTGCTTGCTTCGCCGTTCGTAGCGCACTCTGCGGAGGAACACGGGAGAGCCGCCACGCGGGAGCAAATCCGAAGAAGAGGCTAGTGATCATCGAGAGCGTAACCGCAAAGAGCAGCACAACGGGATGCACAACTACGTCCTGCAGGCGTGGCAAGCTCGAAGGTCCGAAACGCCTGAGCCCAATAAGAAGGACGACTGCAAGCAGAATGCCCGCAATGGAACCAAGCAGGCCAAGGAGCGCGCTCTCCACCAGGCACTGCCGGACAATCCGGCGGCGATTGGCTCCAATCGCAATGCGAAGCGCCATCTCATGCGTGCGAGAACTTGCACGTGCGAGCAGCAGATTCGCAACATTCGCGCTTGCGATCAGCAGCACACAGGAGACAGCGGCGGCAAGGAGGATGAGCAGCGAGCGTGCTCCTTCAACCGTATGCGCAGCGAAAGGAAGCACGTGCGGCGATACACGAATGGTTCCGTTGTACCCGTTGTCGCGCATGAAGTGATCCGCGATCTGATCCATTTCGCTCTGCGCCTGCTTGACCGTGACCTGTGGCTTCAACCGCCCGACGAGCCCGACTCCGAATTCCATCGTGCGGTTTTCCGGTTTCAAAAGATTGGGCGCAAAGGCCATCGGAAGCCACAGGCTTGCGCGTTCAGACGGCGGTGCGGAATCGAGAGGGAAGCGAAACGATGATGGCATCACGCCGATGACGGTATATGCCGTCTCATCGAGATGGATCGCCTTGCCCAGGATCGAGGGATCGCGTCCGAACTGACTTTGCCAAAGCGCATGCGATAGAAGCACAACGTGGTCAGAACCGTAATGATCTTCTGCGGCACTGAAATTGCGACCAAGTTCAGGTTCAATGCCGAGCAGCGGCAGCGCGGTCGCCGAGATTCTAGCTGCGTTCAAACGCTGCGCCTGGCCTGTACCCGTGAGATTGAATTCGTCCGTCTCGAACGCGGCAACGTCAGAGAAGACCGAGTTCTGCTGCTTGTAATCCAGATACTCTTTTGCCGAAACTCCGACTAAGTTGTCTCCGTTCAGCAGGGGCAGGCTCTCGGAGACGAGAACAAGACGATCCGGATTCTGATACGGAAGAGGGTGAAGAAGAATTGTATTGATGGTGCTGAACACAGCAGTATTCGCACCAATGCCGAGTGCCAGGGTCAGAAGACAGGTGATGGTGAATGCCGGGGATTTTCGCATCTGCCGGCCGGCAAACTTCACATCGGCCCACAGCGTTTCGACGATCGACCAACGCCAAACTTCGCGACTGCGCTCTGCGATGACAGCGACATTGCCGAATTCCACGCGAGCGGCTCTCTCCGCCTGCTCGCGCGTGAGGCCGCTGTCGATCAAGTCGGCGACTTTCTCTTCGAGGTGTTCGCGCATGGATTCGGAAAGCTCCTCGTATCGCTGACTACGAGAGGGTGTTCTTCTGAGCCAATGCACTTTACGCCTCCTATTCAGCCCGTAATGCTTCCATCGGATTAATCGCTGCAGCGCGCCGCGCTGGTATCAAAGTTGCAATGAATGCGGCAGATCCAAGAATCATCGTGATCCCCGCGAAGATCGATAGATCCCAAGCGCGCACGCCGAACAGAAGACTTCTGAGAAGAGTCCCCATGAAGAAGGAGCCGCCGCTCCCAAGCGCGATCCCCACTATGACGAGATTCGCGGCTTCCCCAAGAATGAGCCTGCTGATGAACGAGCGGTTCGCGCCCAGCGCCATGCGAATGCCGATCTCCTGCGTGCGCTGACTGACGGAATACGCAATCACGCCATATAAGCCAACAACGCCGAGCAACAGAGCGCACGCGGCGAAATCACCAACGAGCCATGCCGCAGAGCTTCGAAGATAGGCAGCCTGCCCGTCGCGAATGTGTTCCGACATTGTGAATTCGTTGCGAAGGCCGATCCCCGAATCGATTTGATGAACAGCAGACACAATCGAAGGAAGACCCTGCGCTGGATCCTGTTTGGTCCGAACAACCAGGAAGCTGGAATTGCCGGGCGTCTGATTGGCTGGATAGTACACAGCCGGCCGAATAGCTTCATCCAGCGCGCCCTCCCGAATGTCGTCGACAACTCCAATGACCTCGCGGAGCGAATCGTGAGAGAGTGTCCGATCTCCAATACGCTGCCCGACCGGATCCTGGCCGGGGAAGAATAGTTGCGCCATGCTGCGGTTGATGATCGCGACTGCCGGATGCGAGGCGTCGTCCATGTCGGTGAAGAACCTTCCACTCAGCAGCCGCGTTTGGATTACGGCGAAGTAGCCAACGCTCACCGTGCTCGATACCGCCTGTTGCTGTTCGCCATTCCACGGCTTGCCCAACACGCGATATACAGCGGCATCGCAGTTGCATGTCACGGGCAGGCGACTCACCGTTCCCGCCGCTGAAACTCCGGGAATGCCCTTTACCGTTTCGAGGACCTGATGGGAAAGGGCGAGCTGCCGGGCAGTGGAATCGTAACCGGTATTCGCGTCGATCTCCAGCGTGGCGAGCCCTACAGGATTGAAATTGAGATCGACATGGAGGATCCGATAGAAACTCTTGCCGAGCAGTCCGCCGGCGAACAGCAGAACGATCGCAAGCGCCAGCTCCACCACAACAAGACTCGAACCAAATCGTCTCCAGTTTCCGGAGGAACTGCGCGATCCGCTTGCAAGACCTTCCCGTAGATCCATGCTCCAGAGACGCCACATTGGCGCCGCCGTACATACCGCTAGAGAAACTAGAGATACGGCACCGGCAAACAGCAGAACTCGGTGATCGAACCCGATCCTTTCGAAATACGGCATCCCTCGAAGCACGCGTTCAGGAATAAGAGCCGCCAGCAGACCAGTCGCGACCCATGTCGCTGCCAGGCCTGAAGACGCCGAGAACGCAACGAGAAAGGAAGACTCAATCAAAAGCCCCTGCATGAGTCGCGCAAACGACGCGCCAAGGGCGCCGCGAATCGCCATCTCGCGGCGGCGCCGTTCTGCCCGCACAATCAAGAGGCTGGCAACGTTAACCCAGGCAACAACCAACAGCAGAACCGAACCGGCGAGCAGGAGGAAGAGCATCGGGCGCATGTCGCCAACGATGGATCGCCGGAACGGCTCAATAACCGCGCTCTGCCCCTGGTTGGATCGGGGGTATTGTTTTTCAAGCTGCCCGGCGATGGCATTTGTGTTCGAGAGCGCGGAGGCGATGCTCACTCCGTCCTTCAGCCGGGCTAAGCCGAAGAAGGGGCGGCACCCACGATCCTTTTCACAGGAACTCAGATCGTGAATCGGCACCCAGAGCTCGGCCGCGCGTGGCGCGAAGTAGAAGCTGCGCGGTAGAACGCCGATAACCGTGTAGGTGTTGTTATCGAGAGTGACCGGCTGCCCGATGACATCGGATCGGACTCCGAAGTATCGTTGCCAGGTCGGAAAGGGCAAAACTACAGTGCGTTGAGCGGCGGGCGTGTCATCTACAGGAGTGAACAGCCGGCCGAGTTGGGGAGCAACGCCCAGAGTATTGAAGAAACCTCCCGACACGCGCGCCACGCGCAGAGACTCCACACCAGCGGAACTCCGCATCAGATAAGCGTTCGCCTGCCAGATCTCAAATGAGCGAAACACCGAGTTGCTGCGCTTCCAATCGAGATAATCGGGGTAGGAAAGGCTGCATTCAGTACAAGAGGCGGTCTTTCCAAATACGGCTACGAGACGATTCGAATCCTGGTATGGAAGCGGCTTCAGCAACGCCGCGTTCACAAACATAAAGATGCTGACGCTCGCAGCAATGCCAAGAGCAAGAACAGAGATGGCCGTCAGAGCGAAGCCAGGCGATTTGCGCAACTGCCTAAGAGCGAAATAGAGGTCAGATAGGATCGATTCCAGTCGCGGCCACCGCCAGACTTCCCTGCTGCGCTCTTCCATCGTGGCAACATGTCCAAATTCAAACCGCGCGGCTCTCTCCGCCTGCTCGCGTGTGAGGCCGCCGTCGATCAAGTTGGCGACTTTCTCGTCGAGGTGCTCGCGCATGGATTCGGAAAGCTCCTCGTAGCGACGATGGCGCGTGAACAACTGTATGAGCCAACGCATTTGCGTCTCCTACGATTGAGCAACTGCGAGAACGCGATGAATGCCGGCGAACATCTTTTCGAAGCTCGACCGCTCCTCTTCGAGCCGCTTGCGACCCGCAGGCGTTAATTTGTAAACGCGCACCGGACGATTTCTCGCCGAGGTTCCCATCTCCGACTTCAGCCATCCGGTCTTCAGCATGCGCTGCAACGCCGGATACAGTGAACCCTCTTCAATCTGGAGCAGATCATCTGAAATGGACTTGATGTGCTGCGCGAGAGCATAGCCATGCATCGGTCTGCGGTTCAGGGTTTGCAGGATCATGAGTTCCAGCGCACCTGGAAACAGATCGCGGTATTCAGGCGACTTCACCATGCCCGCAATAGTAAACCAGACATACTATTTCGAAACAAGTATGTGACGAACCATGTGGGAATATCCCGGATGGCGCACTCAGTTCTTAGAGACAAAACAAAAGCGGCTCCGGATGGAGCCGCTTTTTCGCTCTGAATTCGTCTGAGTTATTTGCTTGCGATGTGCTGAGTCGTATCCGCTGTCATTGCCTGCTCGAAGGTCGTGCGCAGATACTTGTGGGGATTCACGGGCACTCTATGCACGCGCACTTCGTAGTGAAGATGGGGTCCTGTCGCGCGTCCAGACTGGCCCACGTAGCCAATCACCTGTCCGCGTTGCACGTGTTGCCCTGGAATGACTGCGATTGAGGAAAGGTGACCGTAAAGCGTGATCAGATCGTGTCCGTGATCGAGCACCACCTGACGACCGTAGCCCGATCCCATATTCTCGCCCGTCACATTTCCATCCGCAGCAGCGCGCACTGGCGTTCCGTATGGGGCCTCGATGTCCATGCCCGGGTGGAACGCACCCTCGCCGTTGATGGGATCCTCACGCTGACCGAAGCCTGATCCCACGCGTCCTGCTACCGGCCACATTGAAGGTGCATCCGCAATCTGTGTCCAATCGCCGAGGAAACTTGAGCTCAGTCCTCCTTCGAGGGCACGTGTGACGCGGCCCGACATCGCCTGGTCTCGCAGTGCATTGAACTGCTCGAAGGTCATTTTCACATCCGCGTTGCTCACTTCATCCTTCAGCGCGAGGCTGGCTGGTGTTGCACCAACTGCGGGACTTCCAGCCGGCTTGGCGGGAAGAACCTTGTGTGCGCGCAAGCCGTACAGGGCGGTTACTTCGCTCGCCAGCGCGCCCAGCGACGCCACCTGCACATCCCGGTCATGCGCAACCTTCGCAAGCTGGTTTACATCTTTGCGCAGCTTCTGATTGTCTTCCCTGACCTGGTTGAATCGCTCAGTCTTCAGCAGCATGCGGGTGTAGGAGCCAGCCAAGCCAACGATGGTGAATGCACCCACCAGCGCCGCTGCGACGAATCCATACACATACTGCAGAGGAAGCGGTATCTTCCTTACGCGACCATCTTCATCTCTGGCAACAAAAAGAATGTAATAGCGCTTTCGCAGCATGATCCTGCCTTCACTTCAAATTGCAAGGTGCTACTTGCCCGCGTAGCCAGGTTGACCAATGAATGCAGGTACCGGGGGAGCCCCGCCCTACTGCGTACGCTCTTGATTGAGCGCATCTTCTTGAACGTCTACTCAGGCTAGCAGCCACCCCCTGGAGGGGTCAATAAATTGGTGACGGAAAACCGGCTCGAAACCGGTCCCCTGTTCACCTTCAATTTGTCCCTAAGTAATGCCTTTTATCGAGCTCAAGCCGCCCGTTCGCCTATTCTCAATAGGATGCGGCAAAAGACCACATCGACGTCCCTGAAAAACCCGGGAGAAATGGCCCTCATCGAACGCATTCGGCGCAGGACCGGCCGAACGCCAATTGGCGGCCTAAGTCTTGGAATTGGAGACGATTGCGCCCTTCTTCGCCTCAAGCCCGGCGAGGAGGCGGCCGTCACCACTGATCTGTCGATTGAAGGTCGCCATTTCAAGCTCAAACTCCACCCACCCGAAGCAATCGGTCACCGCACCCTCGCGCGTGGCCTGAGCGACATTGCGGCCATGGGTGCCCGGCCGGTGGCTGCTTTCCTCTCCCTTGGTCTGCCCCCGGAACTGACCCGACCCGAAAGTGGCAAAGGTCCTGCCTGGATCGACCGGTTTCTCGATGGGTTCCTCGCGCTTTCCACCCGGCACAACACGCCTCTTGCCGGGGGCGATCTCGCCCAGTCGTCTACCGCACTCGCCGATATCGTCCTGATTGGTGCGGTGCCGCGAGGAAAGGCCCTCCTTCGCTCAGGTGCACGAGCCGGCGACCGGATCTATGTAACTGGCTCTGTAGGTGGATCCGCTTTCGGCCTCAGACGACTGCGGGGGAACGCCAGAGGCAGCACGAGCGGCGACACCGCTCCTCATCTCTGGCCACAGCCCCGCGTCGCTCAAGGGCTCTGGCTTCGCCGCCGAGCGATCGCATCCGCAGCGATCGATATCAGCGATGGGCTCTCTACCGATCTGACCCATCTCTGCGAAGAGTCCGGCGTTGCTGCTGAAATCAACGCGGATTTGCTGCCGATCTTCCCCGGCGCGACGCTGAAAGACGCGCTCCACGGCGGAGAAGACTATGAACTGCTTTTCACCGCTCGTCCAGCCAAGCAGGTGCCTCAGAAGCTTCCCGGAGTTCCGGTCACGTGCATCGGCACTGTCCTGAAGGCCAGCCGGACGAGTGCCCGGCTGCAGCTGATCAAGAGCCTGAAGCGCCATGCGCTCGAGCCGAGTGGATGGGAACATTTCTGTCGTGAGAATCAAAACCAGAGTAGTTACTAACCTTTTGGCAAATAGCGCATTATGATCGTAAGTGCATGGAAAGCGAAAGCATACGTGTGCGCTTTGCTCCATCGCCGACAGGGATGCTTCACGTCGGCAATGCGCGGACAGCTCTATACAACTGGCTATTCGCACGGCGCTCTGGCGGCAAATTCGTTCTCCGCATCGAGGACACTGATCTCGATCGCTCGAAAACAAATTACGAAAAGCAATTGCTCCAGGAAATCGCCTGGCTCGGCCTCAACTGGGACGAAGGTCCGAACGAGAATGACAACGGAGAGACCGGGGAGGTAGGCCCCTATCGGCAGTCGAAGCGCATAGATATTTACGCCACGCACACTGCCCAGCTTCTGGCTGAAGGAAAGGCGTACCGTTGTTTCTGCACCCCGGAAGAGCTTGAAGAAGAGCGCCAGCTTGCCATTGCCGAGCATCGTCCTCAGGTGTACAGCGGTCGCTGCCGCGTGATGAGCAAGTTCGACGTGAAGGAAAACCTGCTGCGTGGGAAGCTCTATTCGATCCGTCTTCAGATCCCCGATCGCCCAATTCGCTTTCACGATGCTGTTCGCGGCCAACTCGAGTTCGCGCCGGAGACCATCAGTGATCCAGTCCTGGTCCGGTCGGCACAGGGTGGCACAGCGGGCGCAAGCCCAGGCGTTCCCGTCTATAACTATGTCGTCACGGTCGATGATGCGCTGATGGGAATCACGCACGTGATTCGAGGCGACGACCACATCGCGAATACTCCAAAGCAGGTTGCGATTTATGAGGCCTTCGGTTGGAAGGTGCCTGAGTTCGTCCACCTCCCAGCCATTCTTGGTCCTGATCGCGAACGCCTCTCCAAGCGCCACGGGGCGACGTCCATGTCGAGCTTTCGCGAAATGGGCTACCTGCCAGAAGCTCTAGTGAACTATCTCGCTCTGCTCGGTTGGGGGGCCGAGGACGGCAAGACCGAGATCTTCACGCCCGAGCAGCTCGTCAGTAAGTTCTCGTTGGAACGCATCACTCCCGCTCCCGCTATTTTCGATTTCGAGAAGCTTAACGCGATCAACCGCCACTATCTCAAGCTTGCGCCGCCGGGCCGTCTCGCCGCTCTTTGCTGGGACTACTTTGGCGGCCTTCTTCCCGAAAAGGAAGAGACCCCCGATGCGGTGCTTATCTGGTTCTTCCATATGATTGCCATGTTTCTGCCGGCAGTAAATCGCCTGGGGGAGATCCCCGCGAAGGCGGCATTTATTTTTCATATGGACCCGAATCTCGCGCGTGCCGATCACGAAAACGCCGCCATCTTGGCGGCCGACTCGGCGAGTCGCGTTCTCAGCGAACTCTGGCCACGCATCCGCACGAAACCCGGTCCGCTGAGTGCGGCTGATTTCACTGGTTGGATGAATGAAATTCAGAACGCCACCGGAATCTCGGGGGATGAGCTCTACCGTCCGGTGCGCATCGCTCTTACTGGCTCAAATGCAGGCCCTGAATTCGAGATGCTGATTCCTGTTCTCGAACAAGGCGCTGCTTTGAACATCGGCATCCCCGGTGTGGGCCAACGGCTTGCTGCCTTCCTATCCACTTAGGGGCTCCATGAACGACGTCTTCTGGATCGGCGACACGGGCCTCGCAATCGTTCTGCGACCGCGAGGCGACGACTGGTTAGAAAACGATCTTCAACGCCTTCACATGGCGGGCATCCAAACCATCGTCTCCACGATTGAGCCGTGGGAGGCGCGCGAACTCGGTCTGGCTAACGAAGGTCCAGTGGCTGAGCAACTCGGCATGCGCTTCATCTCGTATCCCCTGCGGGATCGTTCCGTTCCGCCGGATCGTGAAACCTTCAACGAATTCGTGCACAAGCTCGGAAAGCGGCTCCAGTCCGGTGAGAAGATAGGCGTTCATTGTCGCGGATGTATCGGGCGCTCGACCGTTGTAACGGCGTCAACGCTCATCAGGCTCGGGTGGAGCGCGGACCGTGCCCTCGAAGAGATTGAAGTGGCGCGCGGCTGCACCGTTCCCGACACCGAGGAGCAGCGTGACTGGATCACGGATTTCGGGGAAACCGGTTGACGTCTCCCACGATCGATCTCAACTTTCCCCATTCCTGGGAAGCGGAACTCCTTCCTGCGCGACCCCCCATTCTTCCCGCTCGACACTTCGTCTATCCGGTGCAAGTGGAAGAAGTCGAACGCGGAGCGCTTGAGGTCCTGATCCGTCCGAGTGGCGAGCCGCCATTCCTCGCCACTTGCGCACTCGGATTTCGCGACCCCGTCGTCCCTACGGGCATCTGGTCGATGCCTGACCCAAACGCTTTGTGCGCACTCTCCGGCGGCTACGCTTACATCATCGACACCACGGCACCGGAGCGCTTTACCCTGCTCTCGTATCGCCCTGTGCTCCAGGTTCACTGCGCAATCGAAGCCGGCCTTCTTCTTTTCGTGGGGAATCGCGCCATACTCGCCTGGAACGAACACGGCGAAGCCTGGCAATCCGCGAAGCTCTCCGACGAAGGGGTGGCCATCTCCTCAATCGAAGGTCATCGTCTGCGTGGTATGGGTTGGAACATGATCAAGGACAAAGAAATTACGTTCTCGCTCGATTTGAAAGATGGCAGTCTACATCGAGATTGACTTCTATTCCCAGTCCGCAGGCGATCAGCAGGGGCGAGATCGCAATTCACCGGATGCGAATAAGCGGACGAGGTCGTGAGGCTTGTGGCTGTCCACAATGTAGTCCGCCTCCGGCCGATGGTCATTTGCAAATGGAGTTGCAAGCACGATCGGCTTGCCGGGGCAGGTCCGCCTGACTTCAGTAAGTAGATCCGCCTTCTGTTCGAGCAGCCTCGAATGCACCATGATCACATCAACATTGGGAAACCTATGAAGCAAATCGAGTCCATCAGGCAATGTGTACGCTGTCAGCACATTGTGCTTCGCAGTCTCCACCACTAGCTTGCGGGCTGAGAGCCCTTCAGGTTGTTCTTCTTCCATCATGAGGACTACGATCGAGGCCACAAAAAGCTCCCCCTTCCATCAGTACCTCGGGTAGGATGGCGATTCAGTTCGCGTGGTTATCGCGACGTTGCAATTTGTGCAATTATGCTGAATGGAGAGCCGGGGTTTTCCCGAGTAGAGGAACGTACCCTCTGTAAACATCCTCGAATACTGAGCTCCAGGTTGCTGTCATTGCATAACTTCTCGCCTCGACTCTCATTCGGCAATGCGAGCGGGGATCTTCAACGAACCGTCGAATCGCTGGGGCGAAACCTTCATCCGCAACGATTTGCCCTGTCTCGCCGTCTCGCACGATGCTGGCCGGCCCCCCGTCGGGAGTCACAATAGCGGGGACCCCACTTGCCAGCGCCTCCAGCACTACGTTTCCGAACGTATCAGTGTGGGAGGGGAACACAAGCAAATCCATGTCGGCGTAGGCAGCAGCTAGAGGCTCTCCCTTGAGAACGCCTGTGAATTCCGCTCGCGACAGCCTGCGTCGCAACCACTCTTCCTCAGATCCGTGGCCGACGATCATAAACCGAAAATGTATAACCCCTTCAGTGTCCAATTCACTTTGGATTCGGGCGAGCATCCTCACATTTTTCTCAACGGACAGCCTGCCCACAAACCCCAGCACAAGCGGGCCATCGCCTCTTTGCCGCCGTCTCTTCGCGGGATCGAACAGTGAGCAGTCCACACCTCGCCGCATCAGGAAACAAGGGCGTCCCGTCGCCGCCGCCAACTGCGTGCAAAGCTGTCGATTGGGAGCGAACAGCACCCCTGCAGCAGAGTAAAACTGTGCCGCGATTCTCATTGCGCATTCCTCGATCCCCCTTGCTGCGCCCAACGGCGTCCTCTGCGGAAATATACGGAGCAGATGTTCGAACCGGCGGCCGGCATATTCGTGGACGTTGGTGTGCCAACTCGCGGCGAGAGGGATGTCATTACGCCGGGCCAGCCATGCCCCCATCAAGCCCACATCGCTGGGCCCGGTGATGTGCACGATGTCCGGCGCGAACTGCTCCAGCGTCTGATCTATCAGAGGGAAGTGCCTCACGTAGGCGGGATCAAAGCTCAAGTCTTTTTCAAGGGGAACCGAGAACGCGCTTCGCGGCAGCTCCAGAGTCCAGACGTTTCCCTGCTTTTGAATCGGCTGCCGTCGCATGCCGGCGCGGACACAGAGAAACGGCAGGTTGTGCTCTTCGGCATACTGCTGAAAATGGCGGCTAGTGTGGGCAACTCCATTCACTTCGTGAAACGAGTCGGGAAAGAATGCAACCCGCGGCACTTGTCCCGTCATGCGGCCGTTCCTTTGCGATTAGCTCTCCTGTTCGCCCAGCGCAAGCCGAAGCTGAGTCGCATCGTTCCAGGCCATTCTCAATCCGCCTGAGACCGGGCGGCTGCCCAGCAACTGCACGGATCTAATTACGCATTGAATTGCCAATGGAGCACGTCCTTTGGGCCAAATCTCGCTCAGTGGCCGCACAACGCCGCGGGCATCCGGATGATATGCGCGCTCGTCCCATGTTCGCGAACCTTGCGGAAAGTCAGGATAGTTCCGGATTGCATCAAGGGTGGATTGCAGGAGCCGATGCTTCCACGGCTGCGCGTACTGCGGCATGAAGAGAACGTTGCTCTTTCGCTCGCGTCGGATTTCGTGCACAAATTCCGTGAAGCTTGTCGCGTTTGTAAGATTGATGTTTGCGTTAGGCTCTACGCCGTGTCGGTCACCGCCGCTGACCAGCACCATGTTCCAGCACTCCGCCAAACGCCGCGTTTCGCGATTCTCTTCCCAGTTCCGAAGTCCATTGAGTTCCAGAGCATGAATCCATGCTCCGAACTTCTGGAGAAACTCATTCACCATGAACCGATGTCGCTCCTCCCCGATCAGGAAGAGGTCCCACATGGGATGGTTGAAGATGACCAGGACGTTCGGCTCTTCATGAAGAGCAATCAGGATTTCTTTGAGGCAATCGCTGTTCGGTTTCGCCGTGAACTCCGCGAGAGTGTTCATCCACTGCTTCGCTCTCGCGCTTGGCAGATTGTGAATGCCGATGTGGAAGTCCTGCACACCTCCGTAGGGAACACTCCACTCTACAGAGACAGGAATTTGCCGCGCGCTTGGCACGGTACGAAGCAGCATGGGCGCTTCGATCGTATCGTGATCGGTGATCGACACCATCGAGTGGAGGCCGAGCCGTTCGATCTGGCCCTTCTCTAAATCGAATGCGAGCTTGGGTGTCATCGGTGGCGTCCAATAACTCGATGCGTAATCAACACGCACCCCATGCAGCTTTTCAGCCCGGCGCTCCAATCGTGCAAGCAGCGGACGGATGATCGAATAAGTACTACCGAGGTTCGCTAAAAAATCCAGCGTTTCTCGCGACTGATTCGTGTGGCTATGCAGCGAGACACCTGTCCGAAAACTCTCGTGCGCCTTCCGGTCGCGCCATAGGTACGAGATGGTCGTATTGGCCATTTCTCCTCCTCTTCCGCGATCAAACGAACCCGGGCCTTACAACTCCAGTATTGGGTGGCCGTATCAACAGGGCGTTAAGAGAAGGAGAATTGCACATCAATCGGTGCAGCGACCCACGTCAGTAAACATGAAGATTTCTGACGTCGAGTACAGCATCATGCAACCGTGCGGTTGCGCAAAGGCAACCAGAACGTTGCGTCGAGGGGTACCCGCGCCCGACCCAGATGCAGAGAGTCTTCAGTCCTGATCCTTATTCATTTTGGCCATCTCAGGGCCGAGAAAATCTTCAAACGTTACCCCTGGCAGGACCCCATGAAACGCCTGCTCCGCCGCGGCATTTGCTTCAGGAATCAGATAGTTCTCTGTTAATCCATTCCTCAGAGCCTCGAACGCTTCTTCCGGTGTGTCGGCATACTGAAACAGTTCGATGTCCTTCGGTGAGATTGCGCCCGTATCCACGAGGCAATCCAAATTGAAAACCTTTTTCCAATAGTCTGATCCGTACACGACTACCGTGATCTTCTTTGCGAGCTTGTGCGTCTGAGCTAGCGTAAGAATCTCGAACATTTCGTCCAGGGTTCCAAACCCACCCGGAAATACCACGAGTGCTTTCGCGAGGTAGGCAAACCAGAGCTTGCGCATGAAGAAGTAGTGAAACTCGAAATTCAGAGATGGAGTGATGTAGGGATTCGGCGCCTGCTCAAACGGCAGCCGGATATTCATGCCGATTGTCTTGCCGCCCGCTTCGTGAGCACCCCGGTTTGCCGCTTCCATGATTCCCGGACCTCCGCCCGAAGTCACCACGAACCGGTGCCGCCGCGAGGGGATTTTCAACGTCCAGTGTGTCAACATCTGCGCCAGCCGCCGCGCGTCCTCGTAGTATCTGGCCATGGCGACTGCTGCCACTGCCCGCTTGCGTTGCAGCTCCGTTGCCTTCCCTGCAGCGATGTCAGGGATGCTCGCCGGCTGCTCCTCGCTTGGAGCGGGAGTCCGCGAGCCTGTGTTGTCCAGCAACTCCAGCTCATGAGCGGCTTCTTCTTTTCCGCGAAAACGCGCAGACCCGAAGAAGACTACCGTGTCCTGAATATGTTCGCGCCGGAAGCGTGCCAGAGGCTCCATATACTCGGCAACGATGCGGATCAAGCGCCCATCGGGGCCATTCAGAAATGTGGGATTCTCGTACGCAAGGGGGGCAGTGGCGAGCGGAGCCGGTGTAACACTCGGCGGAATAGTGGCCGCAGGAAGTTCCGTGGCCATTTCCGGATCGTTGTTCTGCGGAGCAGCCGAGTTCGAATCCTTCTTCTCCGCCGGCGTTGGCGTTGACCCGCTTTTTCCAGTAGCCCTGGTCGTTGTTCCCTGTTCCCTTTGGTCGCTCATAGTCTTACTCGATTCGACGGCGCACGTTACTCGTTTCGATGCCTGATCGCATCCTGTAAGGCAATCCAGATATTCAGGAGCCCGAGTCCTGAGATGATTCCCCGCACCGCACCGTTTGCCGCATAAATTGCCAGCGTAGGAAACTGAACGAAAAGAGGGTTCTGATCCCAGAAAAGCTGCGACCACGGAGCATAGCAAATTGCAAGACCGATATACATGCGCAGCAGGACGCGCAGATACAGTTCGGTCCGCATCAACCAATGCGGAATGCGCTGCTGCGAATGGGGGCTTACCGGCTCAAGCACTGGTGACGCGCTCTCACTTGGACTCGTCGTTGCCCCTGGTATGGGAGCCGGGTTGGTAGGCATACTCGAGGACGTAAATTCCGGCTGCTCTGACATTCTCCAGGGCCTGCATCGCGCTCCATCCACTCAGAATGCGGAACCCGGCCATAAGCCTCGCTCCCTCAATCGTCTGCGACTCGGCGCTGACGGATGGACCCGCTGGTAAATCGCTGCCCCGCATCGCTGAGGGACGCCGTAATGCAACGGTAACACAGTGGCCTTTAGACCCATAGCTCACGACCGCGTTCGACATTGCCGCGCCATCCCGACAGGCGTATTTTGTTTCTGTACGCCGAACGTTCCCGCGGGGGTGTCCTATGACTCGTGCCGCTGCCTGCCTCGCTCTTCTTCTAATCTCGTTGCCGTTAGCCGCCCAGAAAAAGTCCAGTTCCGAAACCGCGACACCGGCGGGTCCGCAGGTGCATTCGCTTTCAAGCGGATCGGTGGTTATTGACTACGGAACAATCGTTGCGGGCTGTCCTGTCGGTATGCGCGCCAGCCAGAGCCTCTGGAACCACAACATCGCCGTTCAAAAAGGGCTCGGTCATCAGAAATTCGGACAGCGCCTCTCTCTCGTATTGAAAGATCCACGTCATGCCCGGATTACGGAGGCAACCGTGCGCGTGCACGGCCTGACGGGCAAGAATCGGATGCTCGAGACCGGCAATCGGTCAGACGGCTCGGAGTCCGCGACCACAATCCATCTGTCGTTTGGTCAGAAAGAAGACAACGAAGCCATGGGCGATTTGTGGGTTCCCGGGTTTACCGCGGTCACCACTGTTGAACTTCAGGATGTCTCCTACAGCGATGGATCACTATGGAGGGTTTCCGGTCTCGACATTTGCAGAGTTCAGCCTGATCCGGTCATGCTGATCACGGAGCGCTGAAGCAGCGGCCGGCGGATGCCACTGCTCCAACAGGATCAAACCGGCCGCGTGCAGAGAGATTGATGACCCGCTCTTACTCGTGCGCTCCGTGCTTCTTCAGCAAGTCTGCCCATCGGTGGTCATCCATCTTCATCGCATAAGTAAGCGGACGATTCATACCCTGATCCTGCGCGTTCACGTCCGCCCCTCGATCTACCAGCATCTGAATCAAGCTTCCGTACTGCAATTGCAGCGCGCAATCCAAAATCGTGTTCCCGTACGCATCGGGCGTATTCACGTTCGCACCCTTGTCCAGCAGAAACTGCGCATCATCCTTCTGATCGCGCAGCACGGCAAAGAACAGTGGAGTGGCTCCGCTTGCCGCCCGGGCATTTACATCGGCCCCTTTGCCCACGAGCAGTTCGATCATCTTCTTGTGACCCACAGAGAACTCTGCCAGGTGCAGAGGCGTGTAGCCATTCTTCATGTCTGCGGTGTCGATTCCATGCACTGTCAGCAGCGACACAGGATCTTTGTGATTACTCGAAGACAAAATGCTGCCAAGATCCCCCGGGGTATATGCCCCATAGCCGTTCTTCGCATTCACATCGGCGCCCGCATTCAGCAGCGCCTGTGCAACGGCAAGTTGATTATGCAGCGCCGCGATGTGCAGGGCTGTATCTCCATTGTTGTCGCGATCATTGACGATTTTCGGATCGGCCGTGAGAAGGGCGGCAACCTTCTTGGAGTCTCCTTTGCGAGCAGCATCGTGAATCGGCCCGCAAATCGCGAGGGTTGAACCACCCAGCGCGATTAGCGATGCGCATGCAAGAATGCGGAAACCGGGCCGATTAAATAGACGAGTAGACCTTTTCATTACTTCTCCATGAAGAATAGTGTCTTTGGAAAATACGCAAGCATTCTATCCGAACCCGTCATTGCCTCGTCGTGAGCCCCATCGCACTCAGCCCGCCTGCATCCGGCCACCAACCGGCCAAATTTCTCTACAAAAGTAATGTGACTTCTGTATTACCAAAGTCTCACAGCACCTTAAACCAAGGGCACGAATCACGATACGATGAGCCGATATCTCAGAATCCCTTGTTTCAGTGAGACGGGAGAACTCAACAACGTGAAGACCTCCGAAGAAACAAAGCACGGGCCAAGTGTCGTAGCAGAGACGCTGAAGAGCCTCGCCGAGCAGGCCAAACTCTGCCATGAGAAGATCGACCAGCTTGAAGCGGCACAGAGTCTCAATCGCGGTGAGGTAATCGCCGAGGTTGGAAAACTGCTCGACCTCTGCCAGAACCTCAGAGACGCCGTTCTCTCGGAAGAAAGCACAGCGGCCTGGAAGACGAAGTCCGAATTGACTGCGCTCGTCTCCCGGCTCGACGACGCAGCGGCCAAGCGTCGCCGTTACCTTGAGCTCGCGCAGTTCCTCGCCACCGGCACCATCACACATCGTCGCGAACGGACGAAACAGGAACGCCTGGGCCTCCGCGACGCTGCCGTCGCCGAGCTAATGGAAATCTCCGAACGCCAGGCTCCCCCCGAGCTTCCTGGTCCCGAACCCGAAAGCTGGCTGCCATGGGCCTGCAATCTCGAAGACGACACCAACGACGTTGAGCTTCAACAGCTCAAGTCTGGATTCCCCCGGCTCGACGACTTTGTCCGCCAACTTGAGATCGACTGGTGGAACAATGGGCCGTCTGCAGCTTCCCGATCCTCTGCAAAGCCCTCGCAGAAAGTCACGCCCACTGCTCCCAAAGCCGAATCGAATGGATCGCCTCTGGGCGGGGCCAATGCGCCTCTCAAGCAACCCGAGATCTCCCCTGTCGCGCCTGTCACGGAACCCACGCAAGTTTCGGCAATCGATGCAGAACCGATCAAGCTTGAAACTCCATTGATCCTCGAACCGATTCGCGAGCCCGCGCCGGCGCAGGAAATCACGCCCGCTGCGTCTGAGGCAGAGATACCTGAAGCTGACGACTTCCCAACCATGCAAGTCTCCTTTGACTCGCAGGAAGAGGCGCTGCCGGCTGAATCCCTGGCCCCCTCGCGCAATGGCAAAATTTCATTCTTCTCCTGGGACCAGATCGATCAGTTCGCGAGCCACATCGAGCGCGCCAACATTGAACGCAAAGACGCCCGCACCGTTCGTGCACTTCTCGCAGTTTCGCACTGGCTCGATCCCAAAGAGCACAATCCCCTTGCTCATCCGAAGTGCGGCATTCGGGCGCTCACCGGCCATCCAGCCATAACTGACTTCGAATGGGTTTCTCCCAGTGACGTAATGCAGGCGATCGCGATGGATGACGGCCTGCCGCTTCTCACCGGCGGCGCCGACCTCCTCCGCTGGGGACTCCTGCAGCCCTCCGAGCGCAACTTCCAGGGCATCGCTGCCGTTCGCCGTTTCGGCCGCGAACACATCAAAGCCTGGTTCAGCGACATCTACCGAATCGCTCTATCCGATAAGCAGATCGACGACATTTACAACCTCACCTCAGGAATCCCGCTCCTCGTCAGCGAAATGCACAAGCTGATTATCCCGGTTCCGGATGATCCGCCCACCTGGCTCGGCCTCGCGCGCTGGATCGAAATCAAGGGGCTCTTCGAAAAGCAGGTTCCCTTGGTTGCGCATGAATTAAAGAAGGGAACGCCCGCAGTACGGTTG